>Ga0207866_1000124_pt1 | contig 126509 bp, 120 predicted proteins | sample HigsolmetaAR203D_FD_184835 | JGI IMG/M metagenome (GOLD analysis project Ga0207866, IMG submission 184835) | Ionic liquid and high solid enriched microbial communities from the Joint BioEnergy Institute, USA - AR20-3-D (SPAdes) (version 2) ...
ATTGCTTGTCACTCTCACTTTACCAAACGAAGTGGTGTTTTTCTATTTGTGCAAGCTGGCTATTCAACAGACCTTAAGCCCGCTCTACAATTGGTTTTACATTGATTTTCTAGGTGCGAAAGTTGAGACTTTAAGAATCGATTTTTCCAGTAAATTAAAATGAAAGGGAAATCATTGACGATTGACGATCAGGTCAGCAAAGAGGCATGTTTCTGTCCCTGGCCGGTTGGCAGCCGCCTTCGGGTGAAGGCGGTTTTTTGGCGTCGGCCGTTTCCAGAATTATGGACATTTTAAAGACCTTGTCTTTTAATCGGCGCGCCTTTTAACATGGTAGTCAAACCACGATTTGCCAAAACGAAAGGAGCGCTTATGAACACCGTAGAACAGTTGGAAGCGAAGCTGGCCGAACCTTCGGACGCGCTGATCGAGGATCTGGCGCAAACCGAAGGGGATCTGCTGCTGCTCGGCATCGGCGGGAAAATGGGTCCAAGCATGGCGCGGCTGGCGCTGAACGCCATCCGAAAAGGCGGTTTGAACAAAAAAGTGATCGGCGCCTCGCGTTTTTCGTCTCCGGGTTTGCGGGAGGAGCTGGAACGGGACGGGGTCGAGACGATCGCGGTCGATCTGCTGAACGACACGGAGCTGCAGCGGCTTCCGGACGTCGAGAACCTCATCTACATGGCGGGCAACAAATTCGGCACGAGCGGAAACGAATCGTTCAGTTGGGCCATGAACGCCTATGTGCCGGGACGGGTGGCCGAAAAGTTCAAACGTTCGCGCATCGTCGTTTTCTCCACCGGGAACGTGTACCCGCTGACTCCGATCACGCGCGGAGGGGCGGCCGAAGACGGGGAGACGGGGCCGATCGGGGAGTACGCGCAATCCTGCCTGGGACGGGAGCGGGTGTTCGAATATTTCGCCAAAAAGAACGGGACGCCGATGACGATCTTCCGGCTGAACTACGCCATCGATTTGCGATACGGCGTTTTGCTGGAAATCGCCAAAGCGGTGAAGGAAGGAAGAACGATCGACCTTCGCATGGGGCACGCCAACTGCATCTGGCAGGGCGACGCCAACGAGTTCGCGCTGCGCTCCCTTAGGGTGTGTTCGACTCCGCCGAACGTGGTGAACGTGACGGGGCCGGAGACGATCTCGCTGCGCTGGGCGGCGGAAGAATTCGCCAAGCGGCTCGGAACCGATCCGGTCTTCGACGGCACGGAATCCGATACGGCGCTTCTCAGCAATGCGGCCAAGTCGTTCCGGCTGTTCGGTTATCCCCGCGTATCCCTCGCCCAGATGATCGACTGGATCGCCGATTGGGTCAAGCAGGGCGGACAGACGTGGAACAAACCGACACACTTTCAGGAGCGGGAGGGGAAATTCTGATGAGCGGAAGCGGAACGCTCGACGAAGCGAAACGCAACGCGCTGCATGAAGGGCTGGTCATACCGGCACACCCGCTTGCCCTGAAGGAGGACCGCAGCCTGGACGAAACCCGCCAGCGCGCGCTTACCCGGTATTATATCGCTTCCGGCGCCGGAGGCATCGCGGTCGGCGTGCATACGACCCAGTTCGAGATCCGCGAAGCGGGCCTTTACGAGACGGTGCTGCGGCTGGCCTCCGAAGAAGTCGACGCGGCTTCCTTGAAACGGCCGTTCCTGCGGGTGGCCGGGATTTGCGGCCCGACGGAGCAAGCCGTGGCGGAGGCGCGGACGGCGGCCGCGCTCGGGTACGACGCCGGCCTGCTCAGCATGGGAGGGCTGCAAGGCTGGACGGAGGAAGAAGTGCTGGAACGGGCAAGGCGGGTGGCGGCGGTCATTCCCGTATTCGGATTTTATTTGCAGCCTTCCGTCGGCGGAACCATTTACAGCTACCGGTTCTGGCGGGCGTTCGCCGATATTCCAGGCGTCATCGCCATCAAGATGGCGCCGTTCAACCGCTACCAGACGATCGATGTCGTCCGCGCCGTCTGCGAATCGCCCCGCAGGGACGAAATCGCCCTGTATACGGGCAACGACGACAACATCGTCGTCGATCTACTGACCGCCTACCGTTTTCGGGTAAACGGGCGGTGGATCGAAAAGCGGATCGCGGGCGGACTGCTCGGCCATTGGGCGGTATGGACGCGGAAAGCGGTAGAATTGCTGGAGGAGATCAAGCAGGTGCGGGAATCGGGGGCCGTCCCGGCGTCCTTGCTGACGAGGAACGTGGAAATCACCGACGCGAACGCGGCTTTCTTCGACCCGGCGAACGGATTCCGGGGCTGCATCGCGGGCATTCACGAAGTGCTGGTCCGGCAAGGGCTGCTGGCCGGCCGGTGGTGCCTGAATCCGGAGGAGGACCTGTCTCCCGGACAAAAGGAGGAAATCGACCGCGTTTACAGCGCGTATCCGCATTTGAACGACGACGAGTTCGTTTCGGCGCATTTGAGCTCCTGGCTGTCGAAGTAGAACCTCGAAACGGACACGGCTCTTTTGGCGAACCGTGCCCGTTTTTCGTATAGCCAGGTGGGCGGGAGGGAAGCGAATGCGGTTCAAAGACGTTTTCTCCATTATCGGCCCGGCGATGATCGGGCCTTCCAGCTCGCATACGGCGGGCGCCGTCCGGCTCGGCCTTGCTGCCCGCCGGCTGCTGGGCGGGACGCCGGTCGAAGCGGACGTCGCTTTTTTCGGCTCGTTTGCCGAGACGTACGCCGGTCACGGCACCGATCGCGCGATTGCGGCCGGACTGCTCGGGTATGCGACGGACGACGGCAGAATCCGCACGGCGCTGGAGGCGGCGCATGCGGCCGGCATGGCGATCGCGTTCCGGGAGGGAATCGGTCCGTACCCTCATCCGAATACCGTGCGCCTGAAGTTGCGTTCGGCCGAACGCGAGACGACGATGACAGGCTGCTCCATCGGCGGGGGAGCGGTGGAAGTGGTCGAAGTGGACGGCTTCGACGTCCGCTTTTCGTGCCACTATCCGACGTTGGTGCTGTTTCACCGGGATCGGGTCGGGTTTTTGGCGGAAGCGACCGCGTCGCTGACCCGATCGGGCGTGAATATCGGCAGCATGGACGTCGACCGCAAGGAGCGGAACGGGGAAGCCCTTACCGCTCTGGAACTGGATCAGTCCCCGCCCGCCGCCTTGATCGGCGAACTCCGGCATCTGGCGGGCGTTCGGCGCATCTGCACGATCGATTTGACCCGGGGAGGGGAGTAAGCCATGCGGTTTCGCAGCTTGCAGGAGCTGGCGGACGTTTGCGCGGAGGAAGGAAAGCCGATTTCCGCCGTCATGATCGAGGATCAGGCGAACGAAAGCGGACTTGGCGAAGAAGAAATCCGGCGGCGCATGTCCGAATATTACGCCGTAATGAAAGAAGCGGTCGCCCGGGGAATGCGGGAGGACACGACGTCGGCCAGCGGGCTGACCGGCCTGGACGCGCAGCGGGTAGGACGCCTTGTGCAGCGGGGGGAAAGCGTCCTCGGCGCCGATGCGGGCAAGGCGTTGTCTTACGCGCTGGCGGTGTCGGAGGTGAACGCCTCGATGGGAAGGATCGTCGCGACGCCGACGGCCGGCTCGTGCGGGGTCATCCCCGGCGTGTTCGTCAGCGCGCAGGAAAGGTTCGGCTGGGACGACGGGCGGATGGTCGACGGGTTGTTTTGCGCGGGGGCCATCGGGTACGTCATCGCCAACCGGTCGTTCGTCTCCGGGGCGGAGGGCGGATGCCAGGCGGAGATCGGTTCGGCGATCGCCATGGCCGCCGGAGCGCTGACTGAGCTTAGAGGCGGAACGCCGATGCAGTCCGTTCACGCCGTCGGCCTGGCGCTCAAAAACACGCTCGGCCTCATCTGCGATCCGGTCGGAGGGCTGGTGGAAATCCCCTGCATCGTCCGCAACGGCTTCGGTGCGGTGACCGCGCTGGCGGCGGCCGATATGGCGCTGGCCGGCGTCAGGAGCGTCATTCCCGGCGACGAAGTGATTCAGGTCATGCTGGAGGTCGGCTCGGCGATGCCGGAAGCGTTCCGGGAGACGGCCAAAGGCGGGTTGGCGAATACGCCGACCGGCCGAAACATCATGAAGGAATTGAAAAATCGCGCCAAGCGATCGGAAAGGGAGCGGTCCGATGACGGAGCTTGAATTGCTGAGGGAAGCGTTTGACCTGCAGGAATCGCTGGTGAGCATGCGGCGCATGTTTCATCAAAATCCCGAATTGAGCTTTCAGGAGCGGGTGACTTCCTCCGAAGTGGCCGCCGAGCTGAAGCGGATCGGAAGCTGGAGCGTCAGGACGGAGGTCGGAGGGTTCGGGGTCGTCGCGGAATTGACGGGCGCGGGCGGAGGGCGGACGGTCGCCTTGCGGGCGGACATGGACGCGCTGCCGATCGCGGAAGAGACGGGGCTGCCGTACGCGTCGGTTCGGCCGAACGTCATGCACGCCTGCGGCCACGACGCCCATACGGCCATGCTGCTCGGCGCCGCCCGCCTGATCGCGCGGCGCCGAGCCGAGCTGGAGGGGACCGTCCGGCTTTTGTTCCAGTCCGCCGAAGAAATCAACGAAGGGGCCAAAGCGATGATCGCCGAGCGGGCGCTGGACAGAGTCGACGAAATTTACGGTCTGCACAACGATCCGCTGCTGCCGGCCGGCCGCTTCGCCTTGCGTTCCGGGAGCATGATGGGCTCGGTCGACCGGATCGAAATGACCGTCGAGGGCAAGGGCGGCCACGGAGCCATCCCGGATGCGAGCGTCGATCCGGTCGTCGCCGCGGCCTCCATTGTCATGGGCTTGCAGACGGCCGTAAGCCGGGAAATCTCCCCCTTCGAGCCGGCGGTGGTCACCATCGGAAGCCTGCAGGCGGGGGAAGCCGGCAACGTCATTCCTTCCCGCGCCCGCCTGACGGGAACGGTGCGGACGTTCTCGCCCGAAGTCCGGCGCTCCATGCCCGAACGTCTGGAACGGTTGGTCCGGAAGCAGGCGGAGGCGTTCCGCTGCCGGGCCGAGCTGCGCTATATCGAGCAGGTTCCCGTCCTGTCGAACGACCAAGCTTGTTGCCGGGCGGCATGGAACGTCTTGACCCGCCTCGCCGGGGAGGCGAACTTGGAGGAAGCCAGGCCGACGATGGCCGGAGAGGATTTCTCCGTCTATTTGCAAGCGGTGCCCGGGTGCTTCGTCTGGGTCGGCTCGGGGTCTTCGGACGGCGGGGAAGCGTACGGTCTGCACCACCCGAAATATACGATTGACGAACGCTGCCTGCCTTACGGGGCGGCTTATTTCGCGGCGATCGCCATGGAGCGGACGAGGCCGGGCGGGTAAAAGGTTTTTTCGCGGCGGCGCCGAATGTATTTCTCATTCCGCAATGCAGCGCGCGAAGACGGAGGTTGGTCGATGTGGCAAGGCGAAATACGGAAGAGCAGCGCCAGGAGATCAAAATCGGCATTATCGGACCCGGTCCGGCGGTGGAGCAAATCAAGCAGACGATCAAGGCGTTCCCGACGTTCAAACCGGTTTTCAAAACGTTTCGCGAGGAAAAAGCGGTCCCCGCGCTGGCCGCCGAGTTGCGCGGACAAGTGGAAGTGATGCTGTTTTCCGGCCCTCACCCGTATCAGTTGGCGCAAGAAGCCCATCGTTTCGACATTCCGGTGCACTACGTGCCGCTGAAAGGGACGGGGCTGTTCCGCGCCCTTTACCGGCTCCATAAGGAATACGGGCTGTCCTCGCTTTCGGTCGATTCCGTTCCGCCGAAGGCTATGGCCAAGACGCTCAAGGATCTCGGAGAAGAATCCGTCGAGGTGTCCTGGTTCTCCGGCGGGCTGAACGCTCCCCTCGACGATCTCGTCGCCTTTCACGCCCAATGCTTTCGGGAAGGCCGTTCCCGCGCGGCGCTGACCGGACTTCACGCCGTATCCGAAGCGCTGGACCGGCTGAACATCCCCAACGCGTTTTTGATTCCGACGGAGCAGGACATTACGGTCGCGCTCGAGAGGGCTCTTCTGGCCACGGAAACGAGAAGGAGCAAGGAGTCGCAGGTCGTGTTCGGCTTCGTGAACGTGGACGATTTCGGCAAGGTGGCGGGAACCAAGTCGTCCGAACACGAAGTCCAGCGCCTGAAACTGGACGTTCACCGCACGCTGCTCGGATACGTCGAATCGCTGGACGGCCACCTGACCCATCTGGGCGGAGACGAGTACATGTTCGTGACGACGCGGGGGATCTTCGAGCGGGAGACCGGGGGGTACAAATCGGTCCCCCTTGCCAAAGTGATCGATCAAGAGTATGGCCTTTCCCTCAGCATCGGCATCGGCTTTGGGCGGTCGGCGGGCGAAGCGGGGATGCACGCCCGGGCGGCGCTTCGGCATTCCAAGGAAGCGGGCGGCAATTTCTGCTTCATCGTCCGGGAAGACAAGAGCCTGATCGGGCCGCTTGAAATGACGGAGTCGCTGGAATACGACCTGTCCCTGCTCGACGCCCGAATGCTGAAGGAAATCGAATCCGCCGGCCTGTCGCTCCAATATGTCAGCCGTCTGATCGGCAGCGTCACCAGACAGGGCCGGACCGACTATTACGCGCAGGAGCTGGCGGAGATACTGGGCGTAACGGTGCGAAGCACCCATCGTTACCTGACGGCCTGGTACGACGCGGGCTTGGTCGAAATCGTCGGCGAGTCGAAAGGGGAGTGCAAAGGCCGGCCCCGGCAGATTTACCGCCTTTCGTTCCTCAAGGACTTGATCCGGTAGAAGCCGGAGTTGACAGGCGTTCTTCCGGTTGGCTATCATTTGGATATATACCAGATAAGAACCAATGTCGGCGGGAACCGGCATGCATAGCGAAGGGGTTTGGAGATGACCAACAAACCGAGCCGAACGACATTCCGGAAACGGTTGGATGAAATGGTATCCCTGTTGAGAGAAGAAATCGTGTCCGGCAAGCGTCCGATCGGCGAATTTTTGCCGTCCGAGCAGGCCTTGGGCGAGCAGTTCCAGCTCAGCAAAAATTCCGTCCGGAAAGGCCTCGAGATGCTGGTGGCGGAAAAGCTGATCGAGAAAGTGCCGAGAGTCGGCAACCGCGTCGCCAGACCGGACGCGGAGGGCGTCGTGACCGTAAAGTTCGGCTATTATCCGTCCGTCCTGCAGGAAGGGCTGATCAACCGGGTGCTTTCGGACTTTCACACCGGGCATCCGCATATCCGGGTGCGGTCGATTCCGCTTCCGTACGACCAGTTCGCCGGCACGGTCGCGGAATACATGCGAAGCGACCTGCTGGACGTGATGACGATCAACTATACCGATTTCCGGCACATGGCGGAGGGCGGGCTCGCGGATCTGCTCGAGGAGCTGGAACCGAAGCCCGAGCTGTATCCGTTCGTTTCCAAAGCGTTTGCGGACAACGGCGCCGTCTGCGCGCTCCCCTTCATTTTTTCGCCGGTCGTCCTTTGTTACAACCGGGATCATTTCGTCGAAAAGCAGCTTCCCGAACCCGACAGCAGCTGGACGTGGGACGAATTGCTGGCCGCGGCGGAAAAACTGAGCGAAAGCCAAGGCCGGTACGGGTTTTACTTCCACCTGCTGTCCGATAACCGGTGGCCCGTCTTTCTGCTGCAGTCGGGCGCCGCATTCGCCCCCGGCGACGGCGGGAACGACGGGCGGCTCAGGCGCAGCCTGGCGCTGTTCCGCCAAATTCAGCGGGACCGCAGCCTGTTTCCGAACTATATGTCGGAAAGCGACGCCGACGCGGAGGATCTTTTTCTCCAGGGCAAGCTGTCCATGATCATGACGACCTATTTCAGCCTGAACCGCTTTATCGGCGCCCCCTTTTCGTTCGACGTGGCCCCGCTCCCGCATCTGGGCGAGGCGAGAACGCTGCTTTTGGCCATCGGGGCGGCGGTCAGCCGGAAATCGAAAGTGAAAGAAGCCGCCCGGACCTTTCTGGACTACATGCTGTCCTATCCGGTCCAGCTCAAGATCCGGCAGCGGACGCTCAGCATTCCGGCGAACAAGAAGGCTGCGGAATGGCAGGGCAAAGAATCGATGGTTCGCCCCTCCCGCTTTCATATGTACCGGGAAATCATCCCGACTTTCCGCTTGTTTACGGATTTGAATCTGGCGGCGTCCCAACTGGAGACGGTGCGGAAGGAACTGAAGCTGTTCTGGTCCGGTATGGAAGACGAAGAATCCGTCATCCGGCGGCTGAAGTCGCAGCTTTATCCGGTTGGCGCGCGGCAATAGGAGGAATCCGGCGCAAGGAGAAGAACGGCTTCGGCCGTTTTTTGTTTATGTCATATTATCTACCCTGCCAGAACAACCCCAAGCATCCCCTGTCCTTAATCCGTCTTTATTTGTCAGTTTTGTTGACGCATACCCCGAGGTTTTCTATGATGGATATAGACTAGATATGAACAAAAACGAAGACATCGGCCGATTGCGGGGAGAGGGGGAGGCGGAAAGCTTTCGGATGCGGAAAAACAGGTTCAGTGGCGCGATCTGTCGGCTGTCTTTAAATGGTCCATAAAGCCGAAGGGCGTTGACGGCGCTTTCAAAGCTCCTTTACAATGCAGATATGAACCAGATAAGTATTAGAAATAGCGTTGCGACATACTCCAAAACCGAAGGGAAGGTCTGCATGTTCAAAAAAGGGATTCTTCTTCTCGCGATCCTGGTCTGGTCTCTGGCGTTGGCCGCCTGCGGCTCGAACGGCAACCGGGATACCGCCGCTTCGAGCCCGCCGGCATCGCCGCCGCCGTCGGCATCGGCTTCCGGCGAAAGCTCCGGCACGCCTGCGGGCGAAGCGTTGTCCGGCGAAATCACCGTCTGGGCCCATCCGTACGTCAGCGAGGAAAAAGCTTCGGAATTGAAAGCGTTTTGGAATGCGGTCATTCAAGATTATAATGCGAAATACCCCAACGTGAAAGTGAAGTACGAGGAGATTCCGTGGAAGGAACGGGAGCAAAAAATCTTGACCGCGATCGCTTCCGGAACGGGACCGGACGTCTTCTACCAAATTCCGGACCAGGTGCCGCAGTTCGCCAATCAAGGCGTGCTGGCTCCGTTGGACGACTACCTGGCGGACGCGGATTTGGCGGATTTCAACGAAGGGGCGCTTCGGGCCGGCAACTTCGGCGGCAAGCAATACGCGCTGCCGATTCTGCAAGAGACGCAAACGCTCATTTACAATGCCGATATCGTGAAGGCGATCGGCGAGGACCCGGCGAAGCTCCCGACGACTTGGGACGAATTCAACGCCTGGGCGGAGAAGGCGGTTTCGAAAGGTTATTACGCCCGCGATTTCGCCGGAGCGGAAGCTTGTTGCAACGCGACTTTGTATCCGCTTTTATGGCAAAAAGGCGGAGACGTTCTCGCGGAAAACGGCAGCGTCATTCTGGACAACGAAGCCGGCGTGGCCACCTTCCAATACATCAAGGACATGTACGACAAAAAATGGATTCCGGCCGATTCCGTCTCGAACAAAGACCAGTTCCCCGAATTTTTGTCCGGCAAAATGATGGCGATCTGGGGAAGCGGGTATACGGTCAACGTCCTCAACGAAGAAAAAATCAATTACGTCATCGGCGAGCCGCTGACGGATAAGGTGAAAGCGACTTTCGGGACGGTCGGCATGTTCGTCGTGTCGGAAAAAAGCAAAAACAAAGCGGCGGCGGCCGAGTTCGTCAAGCTGCTCACCAATAAAGAAAATCAGGAAGCCTTCAACAAATTGACGAACTACATTCCGGCCCGGAAGTCGGCGGGGTCCATCCACGACGGCGACGAAGTGATGAAGAAGATGACCGAAATCGCCGCCGTCTCCCGCCCGGGAATCGTAAGTCCCGTCGCGCGGACGATTATGCCCAAGATCCAGGCGGAAATCGCCGCCATGCTCGAAGGCGCCAAAACGCCGCAGGAAGCCGCCGGCGCAGCCGCTCAGGCCGTGAAAGACGAATTGGCCAAATTGTAAGGAAGCCGTCGCCGCTTGCGGGCGCGCACGGTTTTGCGGGAGCCGCGCAAGGGGTGCGCGGCTCTTCTGTTCCAATCTGATCTTCGGGGGGACGCGGATTGAAAGCATATGCGACGGCGGATACCGCCAACGTCTCGGCGAAACCCGGGTTGGCCGCCCGCTTGAAAAAAGAATGGCGGAAAAACGCGTTCGTCTACGTCGTTCTGGTGCCGGTTTTGCTTCATTTTCTCGTGTTTCAGGCCTTCCCGCTCGGCTTTAGTTTCGTGCTTTCGTTCATGGACTGGCCGATCATCGGAAAAGCCGAGTTTGCCGGATTCAAGAATTGGGAAACGTTCCTTCACGACAGGCTGGCCTGGAAGTCGATCGGCAATACGCTCCTCTTCTCGCTGTATTACATTTTGCCGACAATGGGGATCGGGCTGCTGCTCGCGCTGCTCGTGAGCGTCCGGTCGAAGCTGGCCGGCTTTTTCAAAAGCGTCTACTTTGTGCCGGTCGTCACGTCCTTCGTCGTCATCTCCGGCATTTGGGCCTGGATATTCAAAGGGAACGATACCGGCATTTTCAACTACGTGCTAAGCTGGTTCGGAATCGGGCCGCAATTGTTTTTCTCGGACTCGAAGCAGGCGATGATCGTGCTGGCGTCGCTGAGCGTGTTCAAAGTCTGCGGAAGCACGATGGTGTATTACTATGCGGGGCTGAAGTCGATTCCGGGGCATTTGTACGAAGCGGCCAAAATCGACGGGGCTTCGGGCTGGACGATGTTCTGGCGCATCACCTTCGTCCTGCTGCTGCCGATCCATTTTTACGTGGCCATTTTTACGACGATCGGTTCGTTTCAAATCTTCGATTCGGCCTTCCTGCTCACGTCCGGCGGACCGAATTACGCGACGACGACAATCGTCTACTACTTGTACCAGGAGGGCTTCGTCGGCCTGCGCATGGGGTATGCGAGCGTGCTGGCGTATGTCCTGTTCTTCATCGTATTGATCCTGTCCCTTGTTCAGCGGAAGTTTCTGGGCAAGGAAGTCCATTATTAACGGGGTAGCCGGAAGGGAGCCGCCGATATGCCAGCCGCGTTAAAAAGACTGCCTTTGTACGTCGTCTTCGCGCTCTTGGGCGCCGTCTTTCTGTTTCCGTTCGTCCTGATGGCGCTCGGCTCGTTTCAGAAGGTGGGACGGGCGATCGCCGACCCGCTGTTCTGGATTCCGGACGAACCGACCCTGTACAACTTCAACTACATCTTCGAAGCCAGCAACTTTGCGAGATGGATCGGCAATTCCTTGTTCCTGACCTTGGTCCCGGTAGCCGCCCAGCTTTTTCTCGCGGGCTTGCTCGGCTACATTTTCGCGAAAAAGCGGTTTTTCGGCAGGGAAACGATATTTTGGCTGCTGATGGCGGTCGTCATGGTGCCGAACCAACTGCTCATCATCCCGAAATTCATCATGTTCAGCAAGTTCGGCTGGGTCAACACGTACGCCTCCATTATCGTCCCCGAGCTCTGGTCGATTATGGGCGTATTCCTCGTCCGGCAGTTCATGCTGACCATCCCGAACGACATGGAGGAAGCGGCTTACATCGACGGCGCCGGAGACTTTCGGGTGTTCTTTCAGATCATGCTGCCGCTGGCCAAACCGGCGCTGGCCACGGTAGGGACGTTCGCTTTCATCTCGTGCTGGAACGACCTGTTTACGCCGCTCATTTTCCTGACGGCGGAAAAGATGTATCCGATCACGGTCGGCCTGTCCTCGCTATTGACCAAAGAAGGGAATTTCGGCATCGAGATGGCGGGCGCGGTCCTTTCGTTCATTCCGACGTTCTTGATTTTCCTGTTCTTTCAGCGCTATTTCACCGAAGGGATCGCCATGTCCGGCATCAAATCCTGAGCGGCGGCCGCTCCAAACGCATAGAGACATACCACTTGACGGAGGGAGAACAACCTTGAAAACTGTGATCGCCCAAGCCGGCGCCGTGAAAACGGCGGAACAGCCCAAGCCGCGGGTAGCCCCGAATTTCGTGTTGATCCAAACGGTTTTTTCGGCCATCAGTCCGGGGACCGAAATGTCCATGGTAAAGCGGGCCGGCGACCGGCCCGTTCAGCTCGGCTACAGCGCCTCCGGCATCGTGCTGGAAACGGGAGAGGGGGTTGCCCACGTGCGCCCCGGCCAAAAGGTGGCCTGCTACGGAGCGCCGTTCGTCCATCATGCCGAAACGCTGGCGGTGCCCAAACACTTGGTTGCGCCCGTGCCGGACGGCGTGACCTTCGAAGAAGCGTCGCTGGCCGGATTGGGCGCCATCGCGATCCACGCCTTGCGGCAAGCCGACCTCCATTTCGGGGAAAGCGTCATTGTCGTCGGCCTGGGGATTCTCGGCCAGATCATCGCCCAGGTCGCGCATGCCGCTTCCTGCCACGTGATCGGCCACGACCTGCTCCCTTCCCGCTGCGAGCTGCTGCGCCGGGCGGGAATATCCCGCGTGTTCGATAAGGCTGAAGAAATGGAGCGCCATTTGTCCGAACATACGAGAGGGGAGGGGGCGGACGCGGTTATCCTGTGCGCCGGCGGCCATGCGCCGGAACTGATCAACGCATCGCTGAGGCGCCTCCGCGACAGAGGAAAAATCGTCGTCGTCGGCGATTTGAAGATGGAATTCGAACGGGAGCTCATGTTCGCGAAAGAAGCGCAGATTCTCATTTCCCGCGCCGGCGGACCGGGCCGGTACGACCGGGATTACGAGGTGGGCGGGTTCGATTATCCCGTCGGGTACGTCCGGTGGACGGAAGGCCGCAACGTCGAGGAGTACCTGCGGTTGTTGGCCGAAAAGAAACTTCGCGTTCGGGAGCTCATCTCGGAGGTCGTGGACGTGGAAAACGCGGCGGATGCGTACCGGCTGTACACGAGCGCTCCCGAGCGGACGGTCGGCGTCCTGCTGCGGTACGCAGGCCGGCCGACATGAGAAAACCTCCATCAGCTCGTCGATTTGGACACTTCCCATGCGGAACGGTTCGTGCCGGCAGATCGATAAACGTTGGAAAAAAGAAGAAGGTTTCGGCGCGAGCGATTCTTTTGACAAACAAATATTGCGCTTACATCCGTCCGGGATTAGACTGGAATTACCTATGACGATTAGGGGCGGATTCCCGATGCGAATGAACTGGTATTACCGGATGATGCTTTCCTACACGCCGATTTTCTTTGTCGCCATTTCCTCGCTGATTTTAATTTTCTTTACTATGCTCAACCGTTCGTCCGAAAACCGCTACATGGAGACGAACAAGGCAATTGTCCGGCAATTGATGGAGAGTACGGACGCCACGCTGAAGCTGATCGAGCGGAACGTGGTGAGCGAATTGTACACGGACAAATTGCTGCAAACCTTCTTTAACGACGAGCCGAAATCGTTGTTCGACTACTACACGATTCAGAAAAAGCTGATCGACGTCAAATCGACGCTTCCGTTTGCCAGTTCCATCTATTTGTACAACGCCGCAATCGACAAAGTCTTAACGGAATCCGGCGTCTTTCTGCTGCCGTCTTTCGGCGACAAGGTGTTTTTTGCGGACGCGTACGAGAGGCGCGTTTCCGCCGGCTGGACCGATCCGCGGCCGTACAGCCTGTCGGCGGACGATCCCAACAAGCAGCAGGTCGTTTCGCTGATCAAGGTGTACCCCTACGCTGCCGACAAGCAAGGCGCCGTCGTCATCAACGTTTACTTAAGCTCGATTGTGGCGTACCTGAACCAGTTTCATCCGAAGACGACCGAATCGGTTCAGCTTCTGGGCAGCTTTTTTCATCCGCCGGACACTTCCGGGCTTGATATGTACGTGCGTTCAGAATATACCGGGTGGTATTACCGGGCCGACATCATCCACGCGGAGGAGTATTCCGTGCTGTCGATGCTGTCGAACATTTGGTTCATTATCGTGCTGGCGATCATCGTGCTGGCTCTCGTGCTGTTCACGCTGATCACGCACGTCCACTACAAGCCGATTCAGGCGATCCTCGCCAAAATGGAAGGCTACATGGCGCGGAAGAGCGAACAGCTCGGGCTCAAAACGCATGCGAACGAGTTCAAGTTCATTGAAACGGCGATCGACGACTTGCTGCGAAAATCGGTCGATTATGAAAACCTGCACAAGGAAGGCGAGCGGCTGCGGCGGCAAACGTTGTTCCTGGAGCTGCTCGAAGGGTTCCGGACCCTGACCGAGCCGGAATGGGAGAAGCAGATGCGGTCGTTCGGCCTGCCGCATACCTACAAACAGCTCGGCGTCGTGGTGCTGGAAATCGACCGCTACCGTTCTTTTACCGAGAAATACAAACCGGCCGATCAGAACTTGCTGAAATTTTTGCTGGAGACCGCGTTCCGCGAGCTTGTCCAGCAGCGGGGCTTGTCGATGTGGCACGCTTGGGTGGAACCCCGGCAAATGGCCGCCGTCCTGCACTTGCATGAGAGCGGTACGTCCGGACAGGAGACGCTGCGGCAGGCGTGCGAAGAGTTCCAAAAGTGGCTTGCCGGCAATCTGGAATTGACGGTGTCGGCCGGGATCGGCGAAGCGGTCGATTCGATCGAAGACATTGCAAGCGCTTTCCGGAATGCGAAGGAAAACGTGTCCTTCAAAGCGGCATTCGGAACGGGCAGCATCATCGACAACCGAACCATCGGCGCGAGAACGAACGGAGAATCGTACCGCTGTTATCAGGCGATCATGGAGATTGCCCATTATTTCCGTTCGGGCGACGAGCAATGGAAGTCCGGGCTCGCCGATCTGATGGGGAGGCTGCAGGACATGCCGGCTTCCCGATTGGAACTTGCGGCCTTTCTGAACAACCTGATTCACAGGCTTGGGAAAGAGATCGGCGCCTTGTCGCCGGACATAAAGCGGCGGTGGTCCGACCGTTACGAACGCCGGCTCGCGCAAATCGCCGACGAGACGGAAACGATCGCCGAGCTGCACGAGAGCCTGGAGGCGGAAATGGCCGCGTTGGCCGAAGAGATCGAGCAGGAGCAAGTCAGCCGCAAGAAACATAAGATCGCCATGCAAATCAAGGAATACATCGACCGCAATTATGCCGATCCCAGCCTGTCCCTCGTTCAGGTCGGCGACCGGTACGGGCTCAAGCCGCGCAGCGTCAGCAGCCTGTTCAAAGAAGAAATCGGCGAAAATTTCCTCGATTACCTGCTCAAGGTGCGGTTTAACCACGCCAAGGAGATGCTCGTCCATACGGATGAGCCGATTCAGAACATTGCGGAGAAGGTCGGCTACACCCACGTCATTTCGTTCCATCGCGCGTTCAAAAAAATGTACGATCTGCCGCCCGGAGAATATCGGAACGTCTATCGGCTGCGGCTGTTGGAATAAGCGCCAAGCCGGCCGTTTCCCGCAGGCAGGACGGACTGTTGAGAAACGCTCAACAGTCTTTCTTTTCATTCCGTAATTTAACACGATACCGCGTTAATGTAATAAAATAAGGCAAAAAAGTAAAGCGCCGGAAAACGGTTAAGGCCTGAAGGCACGGCGTTTTTGGCGTATTGGTTAACCGAAGGATTAATGACAATTTCCCGAACGGATTTCACCTGTTACAGTGAGGAGCGAGCGTGATCACCTCATGGAGAAGCGAAAAGCGGGGAGGACTGGCATGAAATCCATTCGCCAAAATTGGCAACTGTACTTGCTGCTGTTGTTTCCCTTCGTTTATTTTGTCTTGTTCAAGTACATTCCCATGCTGGGCGTCGTGGTGGCGTTCAAGGATTACAACATTTTCAAAGGCGTCATGGCCAGCCCCTGGATCGGCTTGGAAGCGTTCCGGGAAGTGTTCGCGATGGACGGTTTCTACAATGCGCTGCGCAACACCTTCGTGCTCAATTTGTTGGATCTTGTCATCGGATTTCCGATTCCGATCGTGCTGGCGATTCTGTTGAACGAACTGCGTATCCGGTGGTTCAAGAAAAGCGTGCAGACGATCCTGTATCTTCCCCATTTTATTTCATGGGTCATTATCGGCGGAATGGCGGTTCAGCTGCTGGCGACGCATTCGGGGGTCGTCAATCAGATATTGACTTCTTTCGGTTTGAAAGCGATCCCATTTTTGTCGGAGCCGATTTACTGGATTTTCTCCTACTTGGGCATCGGCATCTGGCAAAGCGCCGGATGGGGGACGATCATTTATTTGGCCGCTTTGACGGGCATCAATAAAGATTTGTACGAGGCGGCCGAGGTCGACGGCGCGAGCCGGCTGCGGAAAATGTGGCATATCACGCTCCCGGGGATCAAGCCGACCATCGTCATCCTGCTCATCATCAACATCGGCCATATGGCCAGCATCGGTTTCGATCGTCCTTACGTGCTCAGCAATCCGCAGGTGATCGACGTATCGGAAGTCATCAGCACATACGTATACAAAATCGGCATTCAATCGGCGAGGTATACGATCGCCACCGCCATCGGCCTGTTCCAGGCGGTCGTCGGTCTTGTCTTCCTGCTGTCCGCCGAGCTGTTTTCACGCAAAATCAACGATCAAGGCATTTGGTAAGGAGGTTGGCATGATGAAGCAGTACGGCAAGTACGGCAATGGCAAAGCGGCGGATTATGTCATCATGGGTTTTATCGCGGCGGCGAGCCTGCTGTGTTTGGCGCCGATGCTGAACATTCTGGCGCTCTCGCTCAGTTCGAACGGACCGATTATGGCCGGCAAAGTCACGTTTATTCCCGTCGACATCGATCTGACCGCTTACAAAACCGTATTCGGCAACGCCGCCATGATCAAATCGCTGGTGTTTACCGTTTGGATGGTCGCGCTGTTTACCGCCGTCTCCATGACGATGACCATCATGGCCGCTTATCCGCTCACGAAGCCGAACTTGAAGGGCCGCGGTTTTTTTCTGTTCATCATCGTCCTGACCATGTTCTTCAGCGGGGGCATCATTCCCGACTATCTGCTGATGCGAAATCTGAATTTGCTGGACACCGTCTGGGTGCTCGTTTTGCCCGGCGCCATTAACGCGTTCTACTTGCTGATTCTCAAAACCTTTTTCTCCTCCATTCCGGTTGAACTTGAGGAGTCCGCGCGCATCGACGGGGCCGGCCATTTTACCATTTTGCGCTACCTGGTATTGCCGCTGTCGCTCCCGGTTCTCGCGACGTTGGGTCTGTTCTATGCGGTCGGGCGGTGGAACGGGTTTATGGATGCGCTGCTGTACATTACGAAGTCGGACTTGTATCCGCTGCAACTGAGGCTGTACGAAATGGTCATCAACAGCCAGGTCATCGACATGGCGGAAGGGATGAACAATGCCGCCGCTCCGGTGCCGGAAAGCTTGAAGGCCGCTTCCATCATGTTCGCCACCGTCCCGATTCTGCTCGTCTATCCGTGGCTGCAGCGCTATTTCATATCCGGCATGATGATCGGGGCGGTCAAAGGCTGATAGTTACCCTTCTAAAGGGTTTCTATACAAACATATCATTCAAAAGGGAGTTGAAAAGAGATGTTCAATTGGAGGAAAGGCTTCGCGGGATTGCTTGCGGTGGTGATGACGGCCGCGCTTCTGGCCGCCTGCGGCGGGAACAAAGGCAACGACGCCCAAGCCAGCGGCTCGCCGCCGCCGTCCGCGTCCGCATCCGGGCCGGAGAAATCCGAACCGCCCAAGGGCGATCCGATCACGCTGCGGATCGAGCTGTTCGACCGCAACAACACCCCTGCCGGGGCGCCGCCGATTACCGACAACTTCATGACCCAGTATATTCAGAAAAACTTCGGGGACCCGAACAACATCAAAGTCGAGTTCGTCACGGTGCCGAGATCGCAGGAAATCGACAAGCTGAACGTGCTGATGGCGGCGAACCAAGCGCCGGATCTGGTGTTCACCTACGACACGCCGACGGTCCGGAAGTACGTGAAGGACGGCGGCTTGACCGATCTCGGGCCGCTACTGGAGCAATACGGGCAAAACCTGAAGAAAGTATTGGGAGACGAAGTGCTGGAATACGGCGTGTTCGAAGGCAAGCAGTACGCGATTCCCGCTCGCCGCGTTCTGCTGCCTCAGACGACGACGATTATCCGCGGCGACTGGCTGGAAGAGCTGGGCCTGCCCGTTCCGACGACGACCGAACAGTTCTACAACGCGTTGAAAGCGTTTAAAGAGAAAAAGCCGGGCAATGCGGGGGACAAAATCATTCCGTACGGCTATATCGACTACTTCCATACGCGTCCGCTGGTGTACTCCTTCTGGGAATGGGATAAAATTTCCGACGAAGATCTGTTCGCCAACCCGGAATGGCTGATGCCGGGCAACAAGGAAGGCTTCCGCTTCCTGAACAAGCTGTACAACGAAGGGCTGATCGATCCCGATTTCCCGCTGACGATGAACAAAGATACGACGCAGTTCCAGAAAGACCTGATCAACGGACGCATCGGCGCGGCCACCACCAATACGAACGAACCGGTATACCAAGGTTATTTGGCGGAAGTGCAGAAAGCGAATCCGAACGCCAAGCTCATCCCGATCGATCCGTTCTCGGACTCCCGCGGCAAGCATCCGAAGCCGGTCTATACGCCGAACGGCATCTATTTGCTCGTTCCCAAAGCGAGCAAGAATGCGGAGGCGGTCATCAAATATTTGGACTGGATGGCGCTGCCGGAAAATATTATCGCGCTGCAGAACGGCATCGAAGGCGAAACGTACGAGATGGTGAACGGCGTCCCGCAAACGCTGGACAACGATAAGGCGAAGCAAACGCTGTACAATTACACCGATTACCTGATGATTCTGAACGGCAAATTCGTCAGCCTGACCGACGAGAAACTGAACATCGCGGCCAACGCGTCCGATCCGAATTTCAAAGACTTTACCGTCGCCAGCATCGAGGCGGGATCGAACGACGGCGTCACGAAGCCGACCGTCACCGCGGCGATCGAATCGGAAATCAAGTACGCCACGACACTCAAGGAAAAAGACGACGAGATCTTTGTGAAGGTCGTGACGGCCAAACCGTCCGATTTCGATAAAGTGTACGACAAGGAAGTGCAAGACTATATGAAAATCGGCGGCCAAGCCGTCATGGACGAGAAACGGGCGGCTTACCGCGCCGAAAAAGGCCAGTAAAACCGGTTGAACCGTCCCCTGTTGCAAGTCGAACGGGGGACGGTTTCCTTCCGCATTCAACCCAAAGGAGATGCATCCTATGATCCGTGTAGCCGTCATTGGAACGGGTGCCATATCCGACGCCCACATTGGAGCGTATTCGCAGTTCGCCGATAGATGCCGGATCGTCGCCTTGTGCGACATCGCTTCGGAGAAGGCGGAAGAGAAAAAACGGAAGTTCGCCCTGGACTGCGCCGTGACCGGCGACTGCGACGAGCTGCTGTCGCGCGGCGATATCGACCTCGTCTCGGTATGCACGCCTCCGTTTACGCATGCGGAGATTGCGATTAACGCGCTTCGCGCAGGCAAGCACGTGCTGGTGGAGAAGCCGATGGCTTCGTCGCTGGCGGAGTGCGACCGGATGAACGAAGCGGCGGCGGCTTCGGGCAAGATTCTGTCGGTCGTCAGCCAGAACCGGTTCGGGGACGCGGCCATAAAGCTGAAGCGCGTGCTCGAATCCGGGCTTGTCGGGCGGATCCTGCATGCCCAGGTCGATTCGTTCTGGTGGAGAGGGTATTCCTACTACGATTTATGGTGGCGCGGCACCTGGGAAAAGGAAGGGGGAGGGTGCACGCTGAACCATGCCGTTCATCATATCGATCTGTTTCAATGGATGATGGGCATGCCGGATCAGGTGACGGCCGTCATGCGCAATACGGCGCACGACAATGCCGAGGTGGAAGACTTGTCCGTCGCCATCCTGTCCTACCCCCGGGCGATTGCGCAAGTGACGAGCTCGGTCGTGCATCACGGCCAGGAGCAGCAATTGGTCTTTCAAGGCGAGAAAGCGCGGGTCTCCATGCCGTGGCGGGCGACGGCATCGCTTGCGCAGGAGAACGGCTTCCCGGTCGTGCATGCGGAGCTGGAGCGCGAGATCGAAGCGTTCGCCAGCGGCATTCCGCCGCTGCGGCATGTCGGCCACAAAGGGCAAATCGACGACGTGCTGACCGCGATCGAAAGCGGCACCGGCCGGGTGCTGGTAACGGGCCATGAAGGCAGAAAAACGCTGGAAATCATCAATGCGATTTACGAGTCGGCCGCGACGGGAGCGACGGTCGAGCTGCCGCTTCGCCCGGACAGCCCGTTCTTTACCCGGGACGGGATCCTCGCGCATGCCCCGCGCTTCTATCCGAAGAAAAACGCGATCGCCGCCTTCGGCAGCAATGAAATTTCCATCAGCGGCGAGCAGAAGTGACGGCCTGCCAATTTCCATTTCTGCGGGGGAAAACGGTTGAAGGAAGGGGACACGCTGGCGGATATACATCCATCAAAGCGACGCGAGCAGCGGAAGCGTAAGAGAACGGTACGAGGAGTACGCCGGAATGAAGCCGAAGGGCTTCACGGCGGAACTCTCTATCATGTGAACATCAGAACCAACTGAAAACGGGACGAAGCAGATACGGACTCTGCTTCGTCCCGTTTGCGCCGTTCGGGCAACCCCTGCCCGGCGGCTTACCTTTGGAAAAACTCGATCCATTCGTTTTCCGGTCCGTAAATGAAGAAGTACTTGTGGCCGTTCGGCAGCGTCGTGATTTGATCGTGGCCTTCGACAAAAGGAATGTTCAGCTTCTTCAGCCTTTCGTACTCCGCCTCGATATCGGGCACGTTGACCGCGAAGTGGTGCACTTTGCCTTCCGCCGGCAGTTGGTCGTTATACCCTTGGATCAGCTCGATTTCGGTTTCGTCCGAGCCCTCGAAGCCCAGAAAAGCGAGCTGCAGCACGCCGTTCGTGTGGGTGAACCGGGCTTTGACCTGAAGCCCTACGATTTCGGTGTAGAACCGGATCGTCGTATCCAAATCTTTGACAATGACACCGACGTGATCGATTCGTTTCTTGGCCATGGCGGGTTTCCTCCTTTTGGAATGCCGTTCGATTTGAAAAAAGTATAATCCTTTAATATATAGTAGTCAAGTCGGAATAATAAGAAATTTGTCTTGACAAGTCGAAAGAGCATTCTATACTATGAAAATAGTTTTAGGACATCGGAATTATCGCCAATTGAATACCGGCTTACTGGTCCACCAGCAGCTCCACAACCGCCATTCTCATCGGGAATGGCGATGTGGAGTTTTTTATTTTTTTGGATTCGGGAGGTGAGAAGCGGCAACGACAGGTCTTTCTATGAACCGGCATTTCGATTTCATAACCATATAGGGAGTGTACGATTTCCATGAAAAAGACGTTAGCTTGGTTTCTTACGGCCGTATTTCTTCTTTTAGCCGCCTGCACCAACGAACAGAACGCGGCGGAGTCATCCTCCCCGCCCGCCTCTTCGACCGTATCGCCGTCGGCGTCCGCTTCATCCGACCCGTCGGCAGAGGCGGCAACGGAGAGCAGCGCGGCCGACACGCCATCGGCGGCGCTTCCGGACAAGCTGCAGAAGCCGTTGAAAATCGCGCTCGTCACCCGGATTACGACGGGGTCCTTTTTCGCCCAATACAGCCAGGGGATTAAAGACCAGGTCGCAGCTTTCGGCGGCGAGCTCAAAATATTCGATTCGAACAACGACTTGGCCAAAATGGCTTCCAACGTGGAGGCGGCCGTCAACGAGAAAGTGGACGCAATCCTGATCAACAACGGGACGGCCCAGGCGCTCGCCCCCGTCGTGCAGAAGGCGCTGGACGCGGGCATTCCCGTCGTCGCCTACGACAGCGACTTAACCCCCCCCGGCGTTACTTCCATCGATCAGGACGACTATTTGCTGGGCTGGCAGTCCTTGAAGCAGCTCGCGACCGACCTGAACGGAAAGGGCAACATCGGTATTTTGTGGGTCGCCGGCTACCTGCCGATGGAGCGCCGCGAGGTCATGATCGAAGCGTTCAAGAAGCGGTATCCGAACATCAAAGAGGTTGTCCGTGCGGGAAGCGTAACCGCCAATACGGCGCTGGACACGCAGGCCCAAGTCGACGCTTGGCTCAAGAAGTATCCGGAACCGGGCCAGCTGCAGGCGATTTACACCACATGGAACGAATTCACCCGCGGCGCATACCAGGCGATCAAGCAATCGGGGCGCACCGACATCAAAATATACGGCATCGACCTGACGGAAGAAGACTTGCCGCTGTTTCAGGCGGAGGACAGTCCGTGGGTCGCGGCGTCCGCCACGAATCCGACGGACATCGGCCAGATCCAAACCCGGCTCGTCTATCAGAAGGTTGCCGGGGAAACGGTTCCGGACAGCGTGTCGATCGAGCCCCATTTGATCCTGAAATCCGCGTTGCCTAAAGAAAAAATCTCGTTTGCCGATCTCGGCAAGTACGTGCCGGGCTGGGGCAGCTCCGATACGGCCAAATCGCCGTGGATGGAGGAACTTGCGAAGAGGGCTCAAAAATGACGCTTGTTCTTCGGTCTATCGAGCATGGATTCGGCGCCCAAAAGGTGCTGGACCGGGTTACGTTCGCGGTCGCGCCGGGCGAAGTGCATGCCTTGCTGGGCATGAACGGTGCGGGAAAAAGCACCCTGCTCCATCTGGCCGCCGGGGTGTATATTCCACAGGGGGGGACGGTCGAGATCGACCGTCGTCCCGTTGCGTTCCGATCCCCGAAGGAAGCCGCGGCGGCGGGAATCGTCTTTTTGACGCAGGAGGTCGACCGCGGGCTTGTTCCGTCGCTTACGGTGCACGAGAATCTGACGGTCGGTCTGCTCAAGGATGAGCGCCAAATCGGTTTCTCCCGGCGGAATAACCGTCTCAGGGCCCGGGAGATGCTGCGGCGCTTCGGACTGGACTGGAACGTCAACCGGCCGGTGGCTTCGCTGTCCATTTACGAGAAGCAAATGCTTTCGATCGTACGGGCCGTGGCGGGCCAGGCAAAGTACTTGCTGCTGGACGAGCCGACGGCCTCGTTCGACCGGAAAGAGGCGGAGCGGTTCGGCCAGCTGATCGAGGAGCTCAAGCGGCAGGGCATCGGGATCGTGTTCGTTTCCCACCGGATGAACGAGATCTTCGCTTTGTCCGATCGGATAAGCGTTCTTCGCGGCGGCAAGCTGGTCCTGGAGCGAAAAACCGGCCAGACCACGCTGGAAGAGGTGGTGGCCGCGATGACCGGGGGGGAAGCGTCGATTCGGCGCCGGCCGTACAAGGAGCGCGAAGGTCCGGAGCAATTCGCGGTTCGCGGCCTCCCGCTCGATCCCGATGCCCCCGGCATCGACTTGGGGCTCAAGCCGGGGGAAATCGTGGTCGGCTTCGGCCTGCTGGGCAGCGGAAAAACCCGCCTGGCGCGCGCGCTGTTCGGAGCCTCGAAGCCCTACCGCGCCTTGATCCGCGGCAACGAGCGCCTGATCCGGGGAACGCGCGGGGCCGCCCGTCAGGGGCTTGCGTTCGTTCCCGAAGAGAGAGGAAAGCAGGGGATTTGGAAACGGTACGATATCCGGACGCACTTGGCGCTTTCTTTCCGGGGCTGGATCTTCAAATCCAGGGAAATCGCCTACGCCCGGGAACTGATCGGCGCGTTCGCCATATCGCCGGCGATCCCTTCTTACAAAGCGGGCGCGCTCAGCGGCGGGAACCAGCAGAAGGTGGCGATCGCGAAGTGGTTTGCGCGCAAGCCGGTGCTGGCCATTTTCGACGAGCCGATGAAAGGCATCGACGTGGCCGCCAAGGAGACGATCTTTCAAATGATCGAATCCTTGGCGGACGAGGGCGCTTCGATCTTGTATTTGACGTCCGAGCCGGATGACGCGCTGCGCATCGCCGACCGGATCTTTGTCCTGTCCCGGCGGCGGATCGTCGCATGGATGTCCTCCGACAAGGCAACGGCGGAGCTGCTGTTATCGGTTGCGGAAAGGGGAGAACAGCCGAGTGGAGGCAATTGAAGTCCGGTCAAAAGAACGGTTGCCGGCGACAAAAACGGTGCCGGAATGGTTGTTCCGCTACGGCGCCGTGATTACGATTGTCGGCGTTATCGCTTATTTTTCCGTCGTGAACGAGCACTTTTTTACGTACAGCAATTTAAGCGACATTTTGCGGTCCATTTCGATTGTGACGTTTCTTGCGCTGGGCGTGACGTTCAGTCTGGTGGTCGACGGCTTCGACGTGTCCGTCGGCTCCACGACCAGCCTGGCGACGATCGCCGCAGCCTCCGCCCTGGTGCTGCACCGGCAGGAGCTGCTCGTGGCCTTGCTGATCCCGTTGCTGTGCGGCGTCTTCGTGGGGCTGCTCAACGCGTTGCTCATCGTCAAGCTCAAGCTTCCGGATCTGCTCGCCACGCTGGCGGTCATGTACATGGTCAACGGGATCCAGCTCACCTATTCGAAAGGCTATTCGATTTACGAAGGGATGCCGTCTTCCGTCGGGGAACAAACCGGGCGCTTCATTCCTTCCTTTAAATTCATCGGCCAGGGGGAGCTGTTCGGCGTGCCGATGCCGGTCCTTTTGATGCTGGCGTTCGTCTTGATCTCCTATCTGTTTCTCGAATTCACCACGTTCGGCCGGCGCATGTATATGGTCGGAGGCAACCCGGAAGCGGCCAATCTGTTCGGCATTTCGGTGTCCGGCTATCGGGTGTTCGCGTATGTCGTGAGCGGCTTGTTTGCGGCCCTGGGCGGGATTTTGCTCGCCAGCCGGATCGGCACGGGACAGGTGTCCGCGGGAGCCCCGCTGCTGATGGATGCGGTCGCGTCGGCTTATATCGGATACGCCTTGTTCGGGGAGAAGCGGCCGAGCGTCGTCGGCACGCTGCTCGGATCGATTCTGATCGGCGTGCTGCTGAACGGGCTGACGATGATGAACGTGCCTTATTTCGCGCAGGACATCGTCAAAGGCGGCATTTTGGTATTGGCGCTGGCCTTTTCGTTTTTGAGAAAAGATCCGGCGCATCGATAAGGAGGAGGATTTCGGATGGAGAAAAGAAAGCTGGGAAGCAGCGGTCTTGAGGTATCGGTGATCGGCTTCGGCGCTTGGGCCGCAGGCAAAGTGGGATGGGGCCGCGTCACCGAAAGCGAGCTGGAAGAGGCGATCATCCGCGCCTACGAAGAGGGGGTCAACTTCTTCGATACCGCCCCCGTATACGGCTTTGGTGAATCGGAGCGCCTGCTCGGCCGGGTGCTGAAGCCGTTTCGAAAACAGGTGATCATCGCGACCAAATTCGGCTTGGTCTGGGATGAGAACGGAATCCATAACGACGTATCCGCCGCGGGCGCGCGCCGCGAAGTGGACGAAAGCCTGAAGCGGCTCGGAACGGACTACATCGATCTGTACCAGGTGCACTGGCCGGACCCGACCGGAAAAGTACCGATCGCCGAAACGATCGGCGCGCTGAAGGATCTTGTCCAGGAGGGGAAGATCCGCCATATCGGCGTGTCCAATTTCTCGGTCGAACAGCTAAGGGAAGCGCAGGCGATCGCGCCGATCGTCTCTCTTCAGTCTCCATATAACCTGCTTCAGCGGAAGGTGGAGCAGGCGGAGCTTCCTTACGCCGCCGCGAGCGGGATCGGCTTCATTCCGTACAGTCCGCTCGCTCAAGGGCTTTTGACCGGGAAGTTTTCGAAGGACTCGGTTCTGCCCGACGACGACGTTCGCATTCAATTGAATCCGCTCTTTCAGAAAGAACGGTTCGAAGCCGCCCTTCGGAAGGTGGAGCGTCTGAAAGAAATCGCAGCCAAGTACGGAAAAACGCCCGGGCAGGTCGCCTTGCGCTGGCTGGCGGCGAATCCCGCGGTCACTTCCATTATCGCAGGGGCCAAGACGGCCGCACAGGTGGAGGAAAACGTAGGCGGCGTCGGCTGGGACATCGACGATCCCGATCTGCGAACGCTTGACGCAGCGTTTCACGATGAGTGAGCCCGCCTCCCCGGGTGCGGAAGCCTTGTCCTGATCGATCCGATGGATGCCGGAATAACGGGTTCAATGCGCTCCTCGCCTCTCTGTCCGGTCCGGACAAGAGGAGGAGCGTTTCCGTTTTGACCAGAAAGGATCGTTGACAAAATCCGAGTAACCCGATAAAATATCAATACTGACTGACCAGTCAATCTGGAGGGAGGGGTAGTTATCGCCTCTGATCAACAAGCAACGCAGCGGGATTTGCGCAGGGAGCAACTGCTGGCGATTGCGGTGGAACGGTTCGCCAAATACGGTTATCACAAAACGAAGATTTCCGATATTGTGGCCCAGGCCGGCGTGGCGCAAGGAACGTTTTACTGGTATTTCAAAAGCAAAGAATCGATTGCGCTCGAAATTATCCAATCCGGGAAGGAACGCTTGCTTCAGGTCATCGGCAAAGGCTATCGGACCGAGCCCGGGACCGTGCAGGAGATGGTTCAGGGCTCTCAGCGGTTGCTGGCCGACATTTTCCGGTTCGCCCGCGACAACCGTTATTTTATGGAACTGCTGCTGACCGAGCGCGGCGAGGACGAGGCGATCCGTCAAGCCTTCAGGGAGGCGCGCGTTGCCATGGAGGAAGCGTTCAGGCGCAATATCCAAAGGGCCATCGAGTTCGGCATGCTGCCGGAATCGATGGATCTGCACGTGCGGGCGGCGCTCCTGATGAGCCTGATCGAAGGGATTGTCGCCAGATGGCTGTTCGGCCCCGTTCCTCCGGATTCCGATTTGGCGAATCTTACGCCTGAACAATTGGCGGCAGAGGCGGTCCGGTTTGAGTTTTTCGGCTTGCTGGGCATTTAGCCGCCGCATGGTACGAGTTAAGGAGGATGAAGGGAGTTGCTGGCATACGCGATCCGGCGTATCGCGATGATGGTGCCGAGCTTGGCCGGGATCATCGTGATCACATTCATCTTGACCAGGGTGCTGCCGGGCGATCCAGCCCTGATGATAACGGGCGAGCAGGCGTTGCCGGAGTTCGTGGACAAAGTTCGCGCCCAGTACGGGTTCGACCAGCCGCTGCTGGTGCAGCTATGGGAGTATCTGAAGCAATTGGCGAGGGGAGACCTCGGATACGCCTGGCACACGGGTCATCCCGTAGCCTCGGATTTCATCACGCGGTTCCCCGCCACGCTTGAGCTTACGCTTTCCAGCATGATCATTGCCCTGATCGTCGCGCTGCCTCTCGGCATCTTGGGGGCCGCAAAGCAAAACTCGGTATTCGACCACATCGCGCGGTTTCTATCGTTTGTCGGGTCGTCCGTGCCGATCTTCTGGCTGGGGCTGCTGCTGATTGCGCTGTTCTATTCGAAGCTCGGCTGGTTGCCCGCCCCGGTCGGCCGCATCAGCGACGGCATTTATCCTCCGACGCATGTGACGGGGCTTTATGTGGTAGACAGCCTGCTGAGCTGGGATATGGTCGCGTTGAAGGATTCCCTGCTCCATCTGCTCATGCCGGCCTTTTGTTTGAGCATGGGGACGATCGCGATCGTGACGAAAATGATCAGGGCGAGCATGCTGGAAGTCATCAAGCAGGATTTCATGAGGACGGCAAAAGCCAAAGGGTTGTCGGAAATGGCCGTCATTTGCAAGCACGGTCTTATTAATTCCCTAATCCCCGCGTTGACGGTGATCGGACTGCAGTTCGGCTATCTGCTCGGAGGAGCCGTGATCACCGAAACGATCTTCGCGTGGCCGGGGGTCGGCAATTACGTTACGGAATCGATTCTTTCCGCCGACTATGCGCCGATTCAGGCCATGACGCTGATCAGCGCCGTGCTCTACGGCGTGGTGAATCTTCTGGTCGAGCTGCTGTACGGCGTATTGGATCCGAGGGTGCGTTATGATTAAGCTGAGAACATTGCTGCGTAACCGGTTGACAGTCATCGGGTTGTCGATCGTGTCGGTTTGGATCGTGCTGGCGCTGCTTGCGCCGCTGCTGGCGCCTTACCACCCGAATGAGCTGAATCCGGAGGACAAGCTGCTGCCGCCCAATTCCGAGCATTGGTTCGGCACCGACAATTTCGGAAGGGACATATTCAGCCGCGTCCTGTACGGAGCGCGGGTCACCGTATGGACGGGCATGGTGTCCGTCGGCATCGCCTGCGTCATCGGCATTCCGCTGGGCGCCGTCGCAGGCTATTTCGGCGGAAAAACCGGCAATCTCATCATGCGCGCCATGGATTCGCTGCTTGCGTTTCCGTCGCTGATTCTGGCCATGGCGCTTGCGGCCTCCATCGGACCGGGGCTTTTGGGCGCGCTGCTGGCCGTCGGGATCGTCGCCATACCGGAGTTCGCCCGGCTCATGTACGGCCAGACCGTCGTCATCAAGGAGCGGGAATACATCGAAGCCAGCCGGGCGCTGGGCGTCCGGCACCATTGGATTTTGCTCCATCACGTGCTGCCGAACGCCTTCGGTCCCTTGCTGGTGCAGATTACGCTCGGACTCGGTTCCGCCGTCCTCACCACGTCGAGCCTGAATTTTATCGGGCTTGGCGTAAGACCGCCGACCGCGGAATGGGGCGCGATGATCTCGTACGGACGGGACTATATTCTGTCGGGCGAATGGTGGATGACGGTCTTTCCCGGATTGGCCATTGCCACGACCATTTTCGGATTTTTCCTGCTTGGGGACGGGCTGCGGGACGAACTGGACCCTCACAGCCGTTCCACTAAATAGAAGAGATACTTCATCGTTTGGGAGTGGACAAAAATGAAACGACAAAAGCTGCTGGTTTTCATCTCTACGTTATTGGTCGTCTTGCTGCTTGCCGGCTGCACCAAAAGCGCAAATCCGAGAGAAGGCGCGGGCGCAAGCCCGAGCGCTTCCGACAGCGGGGCGCAGTCGTCGCAGCCGGCTGAGTCTGCCGGCGCGAAGACGATTACAATCGCGTATTCGCAAGGCGCCGGCCAAACGATGGACCCGCACGAGGCGGGCGATTTAACCTCCGCTTCCTACGCGTTCGCGCTGTACGACCAGCTCGTCACAAGCGGAACGGAAGAAAAAGACGGCAAGACGATTGGCCGCACCGACAAAATCGAGCCTTCCCTGGCCGAAAAATGGACCGTGTCCGACGATCTGAAAACCTACACGTTCACCTTGCGGGACGGCGTGAAATTCCAAAGCGGCAACCCGGTGAACGCCGACGCGGTGCTGTATTCGTTCGAACGGGTGCAGACGAAAGGCGAAGGCGGTAGCCTGTACAAACTCGCCAACATCCAATCGGTCAACAAAATCGACGACAGAACCGTCGAGTTCAAGCTGAACGCGCCGAACCATTTGTTCCTGAAGTATCTGGCCACCTTCACGTTCTCCATCGTGGACCCGTCCGTCGCCAAAGGCCAACCTGACGATTATTTGACGCGGCACTCGGCCGGTTCCGGCCCGTTCTCCCTGGAGAAATGGGACCCCGCTTCGGAAGCGGTGTTCGTGGCGAACAAAAACTACTGGAAGGGCGCGCCGAAGGTTGACAAAGTGATCGTGAAATACGTCAAGGAAGCTTCGAACCGCGAGCTGATGCTGGAGAAGGGCGATGTCGACGTCGCGCTCGACATTCCTCCGAAAGACGTGGAGAGCCTGAAGCAAAAGGACAACGTGGTCATCCAATCGGATTCCACGAACCGGATCGTCTACCTGGGCATGAACGCCAAATTCAAACCGTTCGACCAGTTGAAAGTCCGCCAGGCGATCAACTACGCCATCGACCAGCAGAAGCTGATCCAGAGCGTCATGTACGGACAGGCTTCCCCCATGACCAGCTCGATCTCGAGCAAATCGCCGGCGCACACGTCCGAGGGGAACCCGTATAAATTCGATCTGGAAAAAGCGAAGTCGCTGCTGAAGGAAGCCGGGTACGAAAATGGCTTTACCTTCGATCTGGTGGTCAATTCTTCTACGCAAGACTATGAGGACATTGCGGTTCTGCTGAAAGCCGACCTGGAGAAAATCGGGGTGACGTTGAACATCAAGAAAGTGGCGCCGGCCCAATACCGCGAGCTGGTCAACAACAAGCAGGCGGCCGCCTTCCTCGGCAAGTATACCTCGCTTGTGAACGACCCGTCCTACCACTACGGCTTTTTGCTCGACAGCAAAGGCGCCTCCAACTACACGGGGTACTCGAACAAGCAAGTGGACGAACTGCTGGCCAAAGCCAACGTGGAACCGGACGAAGCCAAGCGGACGGAGCTTTACAAGGAAGTCCAAAAAATCGTTACGGCCGACGCTCCGTGGGCGTATCTGTACGAAAGCAATCTGATCGCCGGCTTCAGCAAGGACGTCAAGGGTTACATTTTCTACCCGGATGAAATCATTCGGTTCGTTTCGCTCTATAAATAAGATCAAGACAAGGCCCCCGAATCCCTTCGGGGGTTTCCCACCTGAGCACGGGAGGCAACGATGACCAAGCTTCTGTCCGTCGACAATCTGACCGTAGAATTTGCCGGCCCGTCCGGCCCCGTCCGCGTGGTGGACGGCATCAGCTTCTCGCTGGAAAAGGGAGAAACGCTGGGCATCGTAGGGGAGTCCGGCAGCGGAAAAAGCGTCACCTCCTTGTCCATCATGCGGTTATTGCCCAAAGGCAAAGCCGCCATTGCGCAAGGCGACGTCCGCCTGCAAGGAGAAAGCCTGGTCCGGTTGTCCGAAAAAGAAATGAGAAACGTGCGCGGCAAGCGGATCGCCATGATTTTTCAGGAGCCGATGACGGCGCTCAATCCCGTTTTCAAAGTCGGCAGCCAAATCGCGGAAGCCATCCGCCGGCATGCCCGCATCAGCCGCAAGGCCGCGCGCAAGGAAGCGATCGAACTGCTCGGCGACGTCGGGATTTCCGCGCCCGATCAGGTCGCAAACGCTTATCCGCACCAGCTTTCCGGGGGCATGCGCCAGCGCGTCATGATCGCAATCGCCATGGCCTGCAATCCGGAAATTCTGATTGCCGACGAGCCGACAACCGCGCTGGACGTGACGATTCAGGCGCAAATTCTGGACCTGATGCGGAAGCTGCAGCGGGAGCGGGGAACCGCCATTATCCTGATCACCCACGATCTCGGGGTGGTTGCCGAAACCTGCGATAAAGTCTCCGTCATGTATGCCGGGCAAATCGTCGAGCAGGGAGACGTCGGCAGGCTTTTCCGCGAGCCTAAGCATCCCTACACGATGGGGCTGTTAAAATCGATTCCCCAGTTCTCCGGAAAAGAGAAACAATTGTACTCGATTGCCGGACAGGTTCCTCACCCCGCGGATTACCCGGCCGGATGCCGGTTTGCCGACCGCTGCCCGTTCAAGATGGACGTTTGCGTGACGGACGAGCCCGGCGCGGTCGACTTCGGGAACGGTCACCGGTGCAAATGCCACCTGTATGGGAGGGAGACGAATGCCGGCGTTGATTGAAGTCCGGGATTTGAAAAAAAGCTACCCCGTCAAGAAAGGGCTGTTCCGCCGGGGAGGCGGAGAAGTCAAGGCGCTGGATGGCGTCTCCCTTACGATTCGCAAAGGCGAAACGTTCGCCGTCGTCGGAGAGTCCGGGTCCGGCAAGACGACGCTCGGCAAAACCATTCTCCGCCTCATCGAACCGACGGCGGGAAGCATTTGGTTCGAGGGCACGGACATTACGCGAATCGGCACGGAAGAACTGCGGAAATTGAAAACCGACATGCAGATCGTTTTTCAAGATCCCTACGGTTCGCTGGACCCGAGATGGACCATACGGCGCACGCTGGAGGAGCCGCTTCGCACCCATTTGGACTTGTCCGACGAGGCCCTTCGCGCCAAGGTCGAGCAGATGCTGGAGGTCGTCGGATTGTCGAAGCAGCACGCCCTTCGCTTTCCGCACGAGCTGTCCGGCGGGCAGCGGCAGCGGGTCGGAATCGCGCGGGCGCTTATTCTGGAGCCGAAATTCGTCGTACTCGACGAGCCGGTTTCGGCTCTGGACGTGTCGATACAGGCGCAAATCCTGAAATTGATGCAAGAATTGCAAAGCCGCTTGGCGCTTACGTACTTATTCGTTTCGCACGATCTGTCGGTCGTCCGGTACATCAGCGATCGCACGGGCGTTATGTATTTAGGCAAAATGGTCGAAACGGGTCCGACGCCGGAGCTGTTCGAGCGGCCGCTTCATCCGTACACCCAGGCGCTCATCTCGGCGATCCCCGAGGCGGACCCTGCCAGACGGCGGGAGCGGATCGTGCTCTCCGGCGAAGTGCCGAGCCCCCGCAATCCGCCGCCCGGCTGCGCGTTTCATACGCGCTGCCCGCTGGCCCGGCCGGAGTGCGGCAGCATACAACCCAAGTGGCGGCGGATTGCCGAGAACCGGTATGTCGCCTGCCACCTTTACAACGACGAAAGCGGGACTCATGAATGAAAGTGACGACAGTATGGCAAGGCAAACGCGTTTTTGAGTCGGTGGGGCCTTCCGGTTCCCCCGTGAAGATGGATGCAACGCCGGCTTACGGAGGAGACGGCAAGGGAGCGACCCCGATGGAGTTGCTGCTTGCGGGCCTGGCGGGCTGCATCGGAATCGATGTCACGATGATCCTGGATAAGTACCTGCCGTCGATCCGCCGGATCGAAATCGAGACGGCCGGCATTCGCAGCGAGGAGGCGCCGAAGGGATTTACGTCCATCGACTTGATCTTCAAGGTGGACGGAGACATTCCGGATTACCGCATTTGGAAGGCCATCGAGCTCGGCGCCTCCCAATATTGCTCGGTAGCCGCCTCGCTCAAAGCCGACATCCGGTACCGGCTCGTGCTTAACGGCTTGGAATCGGAGAAAGCCTGATGAATCGCTTCATCGGGCTTTTTTTATGCGGCGGATTGAAGGGCGCGTTGGGGGGCAGGAACCGTCACCGTTGGGGTCCCTTCCGGCAAACGGGCGGCCCGCTTGGCCGTTCGGCTTGCAGAGACGGGGCATCCGCGCGTCAAGGTCAGTTCGCGACAGGAGTTCCGTTCGGCGTGAGCCGCCTGAGCGATTGGGCGGGGGTCGTGCGGCAGTATGCAGCGCCATGTAGTCCGCCCAGTACCCTACATTGCACCCGTCCGCGACGCTCAACCGCCAAGTAGTCCGTCTAGTACCCTACATTGCCCCCAGCCCCGCTGCTGACCCGTCATGTAGTCCGCCCAGTACCCTACTTTGCCCCCAGCCCCGCTGCTGACCCGTCATGTAGTCCGCTCAGTACCCTACTTTGCCCCCAGCCCCGCTGCCAGTCCGCCATGTAGTCCGCTCAGTACCCTACTTTGCCCCCGGCCCCGCTGCCAGTCCGCCATGTAGTCCGCCCAGTACCCTACTTTGCCCCCAGCCCCGCTACTGACCCGTCATGTAGTCCGCTCAGTACCCTACATTACACCCGTCCGCGACGCTCAACCGTCATGTAGTCCTCCTAGTACCTCACTTGACCCCGGGCGGCTATATTGGAGTTTGTGCAGGATACTGGCGCCTTTCGCCCCTTTCCGGACCGTATGTTGGATTGTTTCCAATGAAATGGCCCGAGAGTCTTGCGGATTCGGCTTCTGCGGGCCAGAAGACCGGATATATCCAACATAGACCGGCTTCCGGTGCCTGAACGGCGCCTTCGGTTGGATTTTTTCCAGTAGATATGCAATAAAGCTGACATGAGTGAAGCTTTCTTGAATCATTTGGGTATATGGTGAAATTTGTTCAATATTTTACATCCCATTTTTCTGCACATAGGCTAAATAAACAATGGGGTCAGTATTGCAGCAAAATTGCCAAAAAAAGTTTATTGTGCGCTGTGTTCTACTCGACGATCCACTTCACCACCGGACGGGTATTCTTCCCGATCCCCGGAGCTCCCCGCGGCAGTGTCCTTTGGTGTTCGCGTTTCTGTCTGCCCTTGCTCGTGCGTTCTTTCGGCTTGTTCAGCACGGTAAGAAACCGGCTCCATGTCCACTCGCAGTAATGACGCAGGTAGCGAACAAAGTTGGACATCGTCAACGGACTTGGAGTCTGTTCATAGACGTATTGGCACAGCAAATAGCTAATGACGCCCAGGTACAATTGAGCCCATACGGCATTCGGATGGTAGTTGTGAAACGTGATCGTCGTCAGGTGCTGCTTGATCCACTTGAAGAACAACTCGATCTGCCATCGGTACCGATACACTTCGCTCACATCGACTGCACTCAGATCGTAGCGGTTGGTCACCACTTTGTAGGGACGGCCTTTTTCATCCTGAAACTCAACCAGCCGTAAAGACGCTTGGGTCCCGGTCTTCTTGTCGAGCACGGTGATGTCCGCATCCCGGATGATGGGGGTGCCCGCTTTCACGGGGCGATCCAGCACCACGGTATACGTGTTCGTTGTTTTCAGCCGAGCCACAAAGGGGACGTCCGCTTCCACCCAGGCGGCAAAACGCCTGTAATTGACGTAGCCCCGGTCGAAGATGTACGTCACGTCTTTTCGCGTGACTAGCCGCTCCACCGCCATTTGGTCCGATACCCCGACCGTAGAGAAGACGATCTGATCCGGAAACGGGGTCCCCTCGTCCAAGCCCAAAAGGCGGGTATGCATTTTCACCCCCTTGGTTCGGTTCTGATAAAAGGCCCAGTCTCCGAACACAAACGGAAGGATGAAGGTACTGGAATCGACAGGAGCGAGTTTCCCCAGATGACGCACGCCTTTGGCGCCGTGTTTACGTTGTTGCAAGCGCGAGGCCAACTGATGAAACAAGCTCTGCAAATAATCCAGCGGCAACTTCTTCAGCTTCCGATTCAGGGATGAGGGATGAATCGATGAAAGTCCCGTCAGTTTCTGAAGATTTTCGTCGGTGCGCAGGTGAAGCTGAATATCTTCGAGCGTTTTTCGTTGCTGGATCTCGCCTTCAACGAGCAACAGAATGGCGGCGGATACGGTCAGCTTTTTCGTGTAACGGTCGGCCAGAGGCAGACGCTCCATAGAGAGGTGAAGTTCTTCAAACATTTGCACATGACTGATTTTTGGTGTATATTGCCCATGGGAGTTCTCCTTTGTAGAGAAGTTGGGCAATTTTGTCTGCTTCTTCTACAATAGGAGATCTTTTTTGTTTAAGCCAGATAAATCGAATCAATATATTACATATTTAGGAATATCTAGACACTAAATTTTCGTGTAAGGTTTTTCGCAATGCTAGTGGATTTTTTCCAATGTAGCCACGCAGCCTATAGACGCGTAGCCGAGTTGCTATCAAGTTGCTATATAGTTTCACAATGGGGATATAGACGCATAGGCTGCGGTTGCTCATCGGCTGCTGTATGGCCGCGGTTGCGATGAACGAACGAACTTTCTTCCAAGCGGTATGATGCCGCTTTAGCTCAGTCCCGCAATAACGGCTATGCTGAAGCTCCGCGCGGAAGTGTTCTTTTCAGGTACAACGCGATTCTTGGCTAGGGGCATCATCCAAAGATCCGTCAAATAGGGCTCATCACAAGCTCGACAGAGAATTTGGAAATCCTTGTTCGTTAATGGGTCAGTCGTCGTTTTTTGTATATCCAAACGTCAAGAACGGAAAACGCTGGACATCAATGTTTGTTTTTATTATGCTATTGTTGGATTTAAACATATCTTTGTCCGCTTCGAACTAACCGATGCACCATTCGTTTCGGCATTCTGGCGCGATCGAAGGCATGACGAACGATAGCCGAAAGCCGAGACTTGGAAACGGAGGAAAAGAAGCGTACAATGCAGATTGCCGGTCGTTTTTGAAAGCGTTTAAACGAAGGAGAGAGGAGAGCGATATGCCGATGCGGGGAACGGAATGGCGGGAAGCTCGGGACAGGGTGGCGGAGATGTTTCGCAAGGCGGGCATCGCCCTGACGCCATCGGAACTGGAAAAGGTAGAGGTCGCGGATTTCGGATTGGGGAACTTGGCCGTGCAGGGTCTGCAGCTTGTCACTTACATCAACACCGACCGGTATTGCGCGAAGGAGCTGGCGCTCTTTCCGCATCAGACGTGTCCGGAGCATCTGCACCCTCCGGTAGGCGGCGATCCGGGCAAGATGGAAACGTTCCGCTGCCGCTGGGGCAAAGTGTTTTTGTACGTCGAGGGAGAACCGGCGGCGTCCGTTCAAGCGGCGGTGCCTCCCGGCAGCGAGGCCTACTATACCGTGTTTCACGAAATCGTGCTGACGCCCGGCGAGCAGTACACGATTCCGCCCGGTACGAAGCATTGGTTTCAGGGAGGGCCGGAGGGAGCGATCGTATCCGAGTTTTCCAGCACGAGCCGGGACGAATTCGATATCTTTACCGACCCGAAGGTCGAGAGAATGCCGGTCATCGAGTTTGACGATTGAGCGCGGCCGCTGCGGCAAAGTCCGGCGGACGGCGCGCAAATAAAGCGCCCAAGCGAGACGCTCCATTCCTCACGGGATGGGGCGCTTTTGCGTTGCCGGCGAAATGGGGGGAGAAGGATGCCTTTTTTGCGCAAACGATTGTGGAACTGGAAAAACATGACCTTTTACAAAAAGCTGCTGATTCTGTACTGCCTGCTCGTGACGTTTTTGGTCGGGTGCTTTTATACGGCTTCCTACTTGACGTCGCGCGAGACGCTGGACATGAAGACCGAGGACTACCTGAACCACATCGGCGATTTGATCAGCCTGAAAATCTGGCGGAGCATCGACGAGCTCGACACGACGATCCAGAGCGCGATGTTCGACGCCTATTTGACCGAGCTGCTGGACAATTACAACGAAAGCCGGGCCGAGGACCGGCAAACCGCTCTGAACTATATCGCCGACAAGGAGCACCAGCTCGTCTCTTTGAATCCGTACGTCGAATCGGTCGACTTTTATTTTTACAACGGAGACGTATGGATCAGTCCGCATTCGCGGGCGATCGACGATGTGTTCAAATCCCCCTACTTCTACATTAACAACCTGAATCAGAAGCTGGAATGGGTAGAATTCGACAAAGCCAACAACACGATCAACGGGTCGAAAATCTGGATGGATTCCAAGCGCAGGGCGACGGCGCTGATCGTAGTCAAAATCAACCGCAAATTTCTGACGGACGTGCTGAGCGAGGATAATTTGACGCAGTCGATCCACTATGAGTTGACGAATCAGAAGGGCGTGATTCTGTCGTCCTCCAACCCGGAGGCGCTCGGTTCCCTGCGCGGGGAATCGGACAGCCGCGGATATATCGAGGTGGAACGGCAGGTCACCGTGCTGCACTGGAACCTGTTTTTGCAATCGCCGAAGGTGACGTTCTCCGCTTATGTGCTCGATTATGGCAAAAATCAAATTTTGTTGACGCTCCTGATTCTCGCGCTCGGATTCCTCACTTCGCTGGCCATGGCCATGTCCATTTCCAAACCGATTCACCGTCTGGCGCGGCGGATGCGCAGCGTGGCGGCGGCCGATCTGGCCATGTCGAAGGTGCCGATGATGCAAAATGAAATCGCGTTCTTGGAAACGTCATACAACCACATGGTCAAGCGGATCGACGAGCTGATCAAAAACGTGTACATGGAAACGATCTATCGCCGCGAAGCCGAATTGAAAGCGCTTCAAGCGCAGATCCATCCCCATTTTCTGTTCAACGCGCTCGACCTGGTCAACTGGAAGGCGCTGATGGCGGGCCAGAGCGAAATCAGCGAGCTGGTTCAAAGCCTGTCGAGGCTGATGGAAGCGAACATGCGGATCGACGAGAAAACGGTCTCAATCGCAGAGGAGGTCGCGTACATTCGGGATTATTTCAATATTATGAGCAGCAAGTTCGGCAACCGCATCACGCTGCGCGAATCGCTGGACGAGCGGGCCGCCGGCTGCCGGATTCCGAAGCTGCTGCTGCAGCCTCTGGTCGAGAACGCGATCAAGCACGGCTTTAAATATATCGAGCGCGGCGAAATCTCGATCCGGACGGTCGTGTCCGGCGAGCGGCTGCTCATCCGGATCGAGGATAACGGATCGGGCATGCCGGAGGAGCGGCTTGAGGAAATTCGGCGCAGCATCGCCGAGCGGATGAAGCGGCCGTATCTGGAATCCGCGGGGACGCAGGCGGCCCCGTCAAGCGACGGCGTCGGTCTGGTCAACATCGCGCACCGGCTGCGCGTTCTGTACGGAGACGCCGGCTCGATGCTCCTCAAAAGCGCCCAAGGCAAAGGGACAAGCATTACGATCCATCTTCCGTTTGAGGGACAGGAGGCGAACGTGCATGTATAAAGTGGGCATTCTGGACGATCAACCGTTCGTAAGGGAAGGGCTGAGGGCCATTATCGACTGGCAAAGCCTCGATTGCGAGCTGGCCGGGGAGTGGGAGACGGCCGTTGCGGCCGTTCGGGAAATGGAGCGAATACGCCCCGACATTCTCATCTCGGATATTGTCATGCCCGGCATGGACGGGCTGGCGCTGATGGATATGCTGAACCGGATGGGCGTCCGGTCCAAGGTGATTTTCCTGTCCGCCCACCGCAATTTCGAATACGCCCAGCGGGCGATCGAACTCGGCGCGGTCGAGTATTTGGTGAAGCCCACCGATCCGAACGCGGTGGTGCGGGCGGTGCTCAAGTGCATTCAGCGCATCGAGGCGGAGCGCAGAGAGCCGAAGCCGGCTCCGAGGGCGCCGGAGCAGGAAGCCGAGCTGGAGATGCTGTCCCTGCTCTTGCACAAGAACGCCCCGGGATCGTCCCGCTTCGATCCCCGGCTGCATTATACGGTGATGGCGCTAAAGCTGGAACGGACCCCGCAGGATGCGGGCGCGCTGGAGCAGAGCGTCAATCTGCTGCGAAGGAAGCTGAAGCTGGAGATCGCGCCGGTCTGCCTGTCCATCATGGACAAAGTGATCGCCGTCGTGGCGCTGGCGGACGAAGAAGCGCTCCGCAGGCAGGCGATCGAATGGGCGGAGGAAATGCAGTTTTGGCACCGCCAGCTGTTGGACATGTCCGTTTCCGTGGCGGTCAGTACGGTCTGCCGCGGTACGGAGCGGCTTCATCGGCAGTATGCGGAGACGCTTCAACTGCTGGAGAAGACGTTCTACTACGGCAACGAGTCGATCCTGACGGCCGGGGAATACGAACCGTTGCGGGAGGAAGCGGACGGCGGCGGGGACAAGGCGCCAAGCAGGCCGGAAGGCGACCGGGCCGAGCGGCTGCTCGCGGCCATTCGGCAGGCGGAGGAGGAGAAAGCGGCGCTGATGCTGGACGAATGGTTCGAGCAATTCGTCAGGGACCGGATCGGGCCGTATGAGATCAAGTTCGAGGTGTGCAAATGGATTCTCCACGCCGCCGCGTTTTTGCCTCCGGAATCGGACCGCGAGGCGTGGGACAAGCACGCCCAATCCGTCCTGGCCATGGACTCGCTGGCGGAGATCAAAGAGCGGGTTCGCCAAATCGCGATGCTGATGATGGAGCCTTTCCGGAAAGGGCTGACGAGCCATCACCGCCAGATCATCCACCAGGCGGAGCAGTTCGTCCAGCGGAATTTCCGCAATCCGGACACCTCCTTGATGGCGCTTGCCGAGCATGTCCATCTTTCGGCGAACTACGTCAGCCGGCTCATCAAGCGCAACGTCGGCAAGACGTTTACGGAATGGCTGAACGAATACCGCATGGAGGAGGCCAAGAAGCTGCTCCGCATTCCGCATTGCAAGAGCTATCGGGTGGCCGAGCAGGTCGGCATTCCCGATGCCCGGTATTTCAGCCAGTTGTTCCGCAAGTATACGGGGATGACGCCGACCGAGTACAAAAATCAGTTCCACAAGGTGTAGCCGGATGAACGGTTTGAAAATTGTGCGCGCCAGTGTTTAAAATTCCGCTTTTTCCGCTTGAAGCCGGCACGCAATTTCAAAGATAAGCGCTTTCATTCTGTATTCGTTTCCCTGGCGAACCGCTTTAGAATGAAACGGGAAACCGCTTTCGGGGCGGCGGGGAATCCAGCAGGCGAAAAGCGCGGGGCCAGCCGGCCACAAGGACAAAAGCGATAACGGGGGGAAGGGAAACATGTTCACGTCCAGACGTCCGCGCTCGCAAGCCGCGATGCTGATTGCGCTGACGGCGCTTCTGCTTGCGGCCTGCGCGGCCCAGCGCCATCCGCTCTCCAAAGACGCGGGGGCAAGGGAAACGCCGGAGGAGCCGAAAAAGACGATCGCCTACCTGCCGTCCGGGATGACCAGCCCGTTCTATTCCCAAGCGGCGCAAAGCGCGTCGCAGGCCGGGGAAAAGTACGGCTGGAGTCTGGAAGCGCAAGCTCCGCCCGCGGAAACGGACTTCAACGGCCAAGTGGCCATCTTCGAGAATTTCATCTCCAAGAAAGTGGACGGCATTCTCTTTGCGGCGATCGACGACAAGGTGCTCGGGCCGTCCATCCTGAAGGCGAACAAAGCCGGCATTCCGATGGTGGTGTTCAACAGTCTGACGCCCCAGCAAAGCGGCGAAATCGCGGGATACGTCGGCTACAACCAGTACAAGGCCGGCTACGCGGTCGGAGAGTACGCCGGAAGGCTGCTGAACGGATCGGGGGAAGTGCTCGTCATCCGCGGGGTGCCCGGATACCATGACGCGCTGCGGAGCAAAGGATTTTACGACGCGCTGAAGCGGTTCCCGGAAATCCGGGTGGTCGACGAGCAGACGGGAGACTGGGTTCGGGACCGGAGCATCGCGATCGCCGCGGAGGCGCTGCGGGCTCATCCCGATATCGATCTCATCTTCGGCGTGAACGACGAGATGGCGATCGGGGCGTCGATTGCGGCGCGAAACGCCGGCAAGGAAGTGTTCACGATCGGCATCGACGGCAATCCGAACACGATGGATGAGATCGAGAAAGGGAACTTGACCGCGACGCTGGCGGCTTTTCCGGACAAAATCGGGGAAACGGCGATGGAGCAGATGCACCGGCTGCTGTCCGGAGAAGCCATCGAGCCCTATTTGGAAACCCCGTCGGTCATCGTCGACCGGAGCAATCTGGAGGCTTACAGGACGGGCGCCTTGTGGACGAAGCCGGTCGCGTCCGCTCCGGAGCTGTGGAAATCGGACTAACAGGGGAGGCGTTTGGATTGAAAAAGATGAAAGGGTTTGCAGGGTTTTTGGCCGTTGCGATGGTGGCGCTCGTATTTTCGGCTTGCTCCGGAGGGAACGAGCCGAAGCCGGAAGCGTCCGGCTCCTCCGGCGGAGGAGACAGCGGCGGCAAACAGCTCAAGAAGGTGGCTTTGACGGTCATGACGCTGGACAATCCCTATTTTGTCGCCTATAAGGAATCGCTCGAGGAAGTGGCCAAGGCCGAAGGCTTCGAAGCGATCGTCGAAGGCGCGGACTTCGACCTGGCGAAGCAGCAAGCGCAAATCGAAGCGTTCATTCAGAAAAAAGTCGATTTGATTCTCGTCAACGCGGTCGATTCCAAAGGCATCGCGGGCGGCGTGCAGCAGGCGGTCGAAGCGGGCATCCCGATCATCGCGGTGGACGTGGATGCGGACGGGGGCGTGAACGCCACCGTCATGTCGGACAACTTCCAGGCCGGCAAGCTCGCGGGCGAATACCTGGTCAAGCGCCTGAACGGCAAAGGCAACGTCGTCCTGCTGAACGGCAACCCGATTACGTCCATCTTCGACCGGGTAGCCGGGTTCAAAGAGGCGATCAAGGATTACCCCGATATCAAGATCATCGAAGACCAAAACGGCAAGCAAAACCGCGACGACGCCAACAAAGTGTTCGAGAATATCCTCGCTTCCCACAAGGAAGGCACGATCGATGCGGTGTTCGGCGTCAACGATCCGACGTCGATCGGGGCGTACTTGGCGGCCAAGGCGGCCAACCGCCATGAATTTTTCTTCGTGTCGGTCGACGGGTCCAAGGACGCGGTCGAGCTGATCAAGACCGACGACATGTTCGCCCAGACGTCCGCGCAGCATCCGAAGGCGCAGGTGGTCAAAGCCATCGAGCTCGCCAAGGACCTGCTGGCCGGCAAAAAAGTGGAGCGTACCGTCCTGATTCCGGTCGATTCCGTCTCCAAGGAGACGCTCGATTCCTTCACGCCGGAGTTCTAAGCGAGCGGAACGAATGAGGGCGGCCCGGCGCCGCCCTTGCGCTTGACGATTCGGTAAGGAGCGAAGGGAGAGAGAGCATGGAGAGTGCGCCGGTTCTTCAATTGAATGGGATCACCAAGTCTTTTCCGGGCGTCAAATCGCTCGACAACGTTCATTTCGAGCTGCGGAAAGGCGAAGTTCATGCGCTTGTCGGCGAGAACGGCGCGGGCAAATCCACGCTGATGAAGATTATCGGAGGGGTCTACAAGCCGGATGAAGGCGAGATCGTATACCGGGGCCAAATCGTCCAGTGGCAGAGTCCCCAGCAGGCGAGAAACAGCGGAATCAGCGTCATCCACCAGGAATTGAAGCTGGCCGCCAATCTGTCGATCGCCGAGAACGTGCTGATGGGCACCGACCTGCCGCGCAGCCGGTTCGGCTTCATCCGCTGGGACGAGATAAACAGCCGCGCCAAGGAGCTGCTCGAATCGATCGGCTCGGATCTCGATCCGAAGCGCAAGGTGTCCACGCTCAGCGTCGCGCAGCAGCAGATTGTGGAAATCGCGAGAGCGCTGTCGATTCGGGCGGACGTCATCATTATGGACGAGCCGAGCGCAACCTTGACCGGCAAGGAGATCGAACGGCTGTTTGCGCTGATCCGCATGCTGAAAGCCCGCGGCGTGGCGATCGTCTACATTTCCCACCGGATGGAGGAAATCTTCGAAATCTCGGACCGCTGCACCGTGCTGCGCGACGGGCAATGGATCGCGACCAAGGCGACGAAAGACACCGACGCCCAAGAGCTGGTCCGGCTGATGGTCGGCCGGGACGTGTCCCACATTTTCAATACCGTCAAAACGTCCTATGCGCGAACTTCGGAAACGCCGCTGCTGGAAACCGTCGGCTTGTCCGACGGCAAGCGGTTCGCCGACGCTTCGCTTACCCTGTATCCCGGCGAAATCGTCGGCATCTCGGGGCTTGTCGGATCGGGCCGCTCCGAATTTCTGCTGAATCTGTTCGGCGTCACCCGGGCTGCCGCGGGCGAAATCCGGCTTGCGGGAAAGCCCGTAACGCTGCGCTCCCCGCGCGACGCGATTCGCCACGGCATCGCGCTGGTGCCGGAAAGCCGCAAGGAGCAGGCGCTGTTCCTCCAACTGGGCGTCGGCGAAAACATCAGCGTGCTGAAGCTCGGCGAGGCCGGCAGGGCCGGATTTATCCGCCGGTCCGCCAAGGAGAAGCTCGAGCGGGACTACCGCGAGAAGCTGGGGATCAAGACGGCTTCCTTGAACACGCGGATTGTCAACCTGAGCGGCGGCAACCAGCAGAAGGCGATCATCGCCCGCTGGCTGACGATCGCCCCCCGGGTCTTGCTGCTGGACGAACCGACCCGCGGCGTGGATGTCGGGGCCAAGGAAGAAATCTATTCGATCATCCGGGAGATGGCCGCCTCCGGGCTGGGCATCATCGTCGTGTCGTCCGACCTTCCGGAAATCTTAAGCATCGCCGATCGGGTTTACGTGATGCGGCAGGGCCGATTCGTGGCCGAGCTTCGCGATTCCGCGATCAATCAGGAAACGATCATGCTGCACGCGACAGGAGGGCAAGTGTCATGAGCGCCAATTCGACTTCCATCGAGAGCGCGGCGGGGAAGCGGAGCTCGCCGCTTCGCTTGAGCGGCATGCTCGACAAAATGGGCATCTTCGTCGTGGTGATTTTCATCTGCGTTTTGTTCGCCGTATTGGACGAGAACTTCCTTACCTGGTCCAATATGATGAACATGACGCGGCAGACGGCGATTAACGCGATTCTCGCCGCCGGCATGACCTTCGTTATTTTAACCGGGGGCATCGATCTGTCCGTCGGGGCGATCGTCGCGCTTTCGGGCGTGACCGGGGTTTACTTTACGCAGTATTTGCCGGCGCCGGCCGCCATTCTGATCGGCATCGCGGTCGGCGGCGTCGCCGGCTATATCAACGGCTTTTTGACCGCCAAATCACGGTTGCCCGCGATTATCGTCACGCTCGGAAGCATGACGTATTTGCGGGGCATCGCGTACGTCGTGACGGGCGGCTACCCGCTTATTCTCACCAACTCAACGTTTAAAAATCTGGGCCAGGGCTATCTCGGTCCCGTTCCGATTCCGATTATCATTATGATCCTGGTCTATGCCGTGTTCTTCGTCGTGCTCAAATATACCGTGTTCGGCCGCAACGTCTACATGATCGGGGGCAACCCGGAGGCGGCGCATCTGACCGGCATCAAAGTCGTGCCGCGCATGACCGGCGTTTATACGATCAGCGGCATCTGCGCGGGCATCGCAGGCATCATCCTCGCGGGCCGCCTGCTGTCCGGCCAGCCGAACGTCGGCTCCGGGTACGAGCTGGACGCCATTGCGGCCGTCGTCCTCGGCGGAACGAGCCTGAGCGGCGGCGTCGGCACCATCTTCGGCAGCCTGTTCGGCGCCTTGTTCATGGGCGTGCTCAGCAACGGCCTGACGCTGCTTAGCGTGCCGTATTACTGGCAGCTGATCATCAAGGGCATCGTCATCGTGATGGCCATCTACGTCGACCGTCTTCGCCAGAAGAATGCCCGGACTTAAACGCGCGGGCGGACGGTTCAAAGGCTCTCCACGCTTTAGGCGGGGGGAGCTTTTTTCGCGAAGATATGCGGCTTGCGGCCGATTGCGTTTTATCTGGTTTCGTATGCCGGTCCGCTGGGCAATATAACCGCAAACGGCAAAAGGAAGTGAACAGCATGAAGCAAAGTCTCCGCAAAGTCGCCTTCCTGCTCGCGGACGGTTACGAAGATTCCGAGATGGCCAGCCCTTATGACGCGATTGTCGAAAACGGCAACGACGCCGTCATTATCAGTCTGGAAAAAAACAAAGAGTTGAAGGGGAAAAAGGGAACGATCGCCTACCGCTCCCATCTTGCGGCCAAAGAAGCGAATCCCGACGATTACGAGGCGATCGTCATCCCCGGCGGGCAATCGCCGGCGGCGCTCCGCGAGGACGAGGCGGTGCTCGACTTCGTCAGGCGGGCCAACGACAAGGGCGTCCCGATCGCCGCCATTTGCCACGGCCCTCAGGTGCTGGCGAGTGCGGGTCTGCTCAAAGGCAAAACGCTGACCGGCTACCCTGGCATCCGGGGCGAGATCGAAGCGGCGGGCGGGACGTTCGTCGACCGGGAGGTCGTCGTGGACGGCAATCTGATCACGTCCCGCGGCCCGCAGGACGAGCCGGCGTTTATCAAGGAGATCATCGACAAAATCGGGGTTTCGGCATACTGATCGTGAGAACGAAAAAGATCCGCCCGGACCGGCACGGACGCCGCCAAGTTCCGGCGTTTCCGGCCCGGGCCGGCTCCCCGCGAAAGGGACGGCGAACCTCATGTCTATGCCCAATCGCCGACCAGGCAGCCGCGGCCGGCTTGCAGCTTCTCGTGCCGCTCGAACTCCTCCCACAGAATCGCTTCGAACGTCCGCCGCTGGATCTGCTCGAGCCTGCGGCTTGCCATCGCGAAGGTGACGCCGAACCGCGAAGCGATGTAGGCGACGGCTTCGTTTTTCCGCTCGGGCAAGGGCATGTCCTTCAGCATGTAATACGGCATGGAAGCGTACAGCGTAAACCGGTTCGCTTCCGCTTCCTGGTGCTCGAGGAACGATCGGGGCATCAGCGTCTGATTGCCGGCGTGGCGCAGGATATGGCACAGCTCGTGGAGAAAATCCGCCCACTGCTCGGCGCGGCCGAGCCGCTTGTCGATCAGGATGGTCCGCATGCCCATCCATTCGAGCGCTCGGCTCGTCACGTCCAGATAGTGAACCCACACGTTGAGGCGGGAGGCGACCTCGTCGATCGTCAATTGTCCCGGCGTCAGAATGCCGGCTTTGCGCCACAGATTTTCAATCCACTGTTCGAATGGAGTCGGGCGATAATATCGAAGCATGCGAGCACCTCATTGAAATACGGGAATGTATGTTCGTTTTTTCGGGATAAATAAGGGCCCAGATGGGCCTGTTTTTTGCGGTTTTTGTTCCTTCCTGCGCTTGCGCCCTCGTTTCGGCGGCTCGGCTCGCCTCCGCTGCCTGTTCGTTTCCCGCGAAAGGCTCGCTTCCGCCGCCTGCTCATGCCTCCCGGACGCCTTATTCCCCTTGCCGGTCTCCCGGCTTGCGGCCTTTCTCCTTCTCGCGAATGAACGCCCAAAACCGGAGCATCTCCGCTTTCCGCTCCTCCGGGGCTTCCAAATAATCTTTGAAAAAAACGCCGTGTTCCGGGTTCCGGATAAATTCCTCGAACGCTTCGGACGTGCCCGGGTCCGCCTCGTCGGTCCGTCCGAGCAAATAATCGACCGTCGTGCGGTAATATTCCGCGAATCGGATCAGCATCTCGGGTTCGGGCTTGCGGGCGTCGGATTCGTAACGGGAGAGCTGCACGTTGCTGATGCCAAGGTCCCTGGCCGCGTCGATCTGCGTCTTGCCCATGCTCTCTCTGCGTTCGCGAAGGCGCTTGCCCAGCGTCATGAACATCTTCCTTCTTTCGGGATTAAGGTGATTCCATTTTATCACATTTTCCTTTTTGGCAAAACAATAAATTTCAAATAGCAAAAATAGATTGACATTTACCTAATTGGCAAACTATAATCGAACACACGTTCTCATTATGGAATTGTCTGGGAGCGATGTTTATTCGGTTGCGATGGTTTTGGAATAGGGTTGGTTTGCCAATTTGGCAAAAAAAAGCGGAGAGAGCGAGGCGAAGGAAATGGAGAAGGAAGTGAAACGCTGCGGCAAAACGATCGATTTGGGAAAAGCGACAGCCGACAATTACCGGAAAACGAGAAGAGGCTTACTGCTTGCGGCCGACCGGCTGACGCGGGAAATCGCGGCCCTGGAGCCGGTCCGTTCGGCCGGTCAAATGGACAGATGGCTCGAATTGGAACGGCAGCGCAAGCTGGTGCTCGAAATGATCGACAGCTGCAGTTACGTCATCGAATGGCTGGAGACGGGCAGGCGTCCGGGCAACCGGAGGGGAATCGAACGGCGTTCGGGCGTGCAGCGGGAGATTTTGACCGATCCGTCCCGTTTGCCTGCCGTTGCCCCGGTTTGCCGTCAGGAAGAAGTCGCCGATGAAGGCGGGGAGGAACGCCGGCGCCGGATCGAAGCCGCGCTGCGGGGGCTTACCGAGCGGGAGCGCGAATGCTACGTGCTGGCCCATGCCCAGTGCTATTCCTACGCGGAAATCGCCGCTCTTCTGGGCATCAGCAAGTCCAGCGTATCGACCTACGTGCTCAGAGCGCAGCGGAAGATCGCGGCGAACGTCGGCGGCTCGGTTTTTCTCGTAGGATGATGTCGTACGATTGCCACCTATAGACGAGAGGAGCGAACAAATGTTCTCCTCCCAAAAACGAAGCGTAGGAGGCTTAGCGAAGATGGCGGCAAAGGATGTGGCAGTTCGTCATGAGACACGCAATCCGTCAGCGCTTGTCCGCTGACATTCCCGACATCGGCGGGAGGGTGCTCGAACCCCATGAGGACTACGCCTCGATCGGCAAGCCTTATCTGGTCGTTCGGCAGGGCAGAGAAACCGGGAGCGGCGGGTTTCCGGGGTTTCGGCGGCGCTACGAAGTGGAACTGCACGAAGCCGGGACGGCGGGCTTTGACGCGGTGGACCGCCTGGCTGCAGCCGTCATCCGGTCGCTGGACGAGCGGTCGCTGACGGACCCGGATACGGGAGATGTCTTCTTCTGCCGGTATATCGGTTCGTTCGGCCGGGACCGCGTGGACGAGGAACGGCAGACGCTTTCGCGGACTCTGAGGTTCGCGGTGGACGCCGTTCAACCGGTCGCCATGGCCGAGACGGCGCCGAGCGATCCTTGGCTGGAAGCGGTCGCCGCCTGGACGGCGGCTCAGCTCGGGCAGCCCTGGCAGGTATGCCTCAACGAATGGCCAAGCTCCTATGATCGTCCCGCCGTCCTGTGGAGATTGGACGGCTGGGAGGCAGGGGCGGGCAACGCGGCGGCGCTGGTCGTCCGCAAGCGCCTGATCGGCCACGTGGCGGGCCGATCCGACCAGGAGGAGCGGGAGGCGGCGTCGCGGCTTGCCTCGAGCCTGAAGCTGGACGCCAAGATCGTGCTGGCCGAGGCGGACCGGCGGTGGCTTGCCGTGGAGGAGAGCAAGGTAAGCTTCGGCGCCGATCCCGTCAGGGACGGGCAGCTTGCGGTCGTCCTGTCGCGCCGGGTCAAGCGGGAGCATTTCGCAACCGACGCTCCGCTGATGCGGGAAGTGTTTTTCAACGAAACCAGGTCATGAGGTGAAGCTCTGTGGCAGAGAAGAAACCGGCGGCTACGGCCGCCAAATACGGCCGCGAGGAGCTCGCGGCAAGCTCCGCCGTCCTGTTCGGCGTGCCGCCGGAGGTTCTGGCGGGCGCTTTGCACGGCGTGGACAAGGAAGAGCTGACGGTGGCGGAAGCGAAACGTTTCGTCAATCAATTTTTGGACAGGAAGGTGAAGTAAGATGGCGGGAGGCAACTGGAGTGCGACGGATTTGCCGGTGTTGCCCGGCTTTTATATGGCGTTTCGTTCGGCGGCGACGGCCGCGATCGGACAAGGAGCGAGGGGGACGGTCATTCTCCCGGTGAAGGCGCATTGGGGTCCGGTGCGTCAGATCGTGGAGCTTGCGAATGAAAATGAGGCGATCGAGACGTTCTCGGCGGACGACAGCGGCGGCGCGACGGCGTATACGACGCTGAAGTTCGCGCTGCTGGGCGGCGCCAGCAAGCTGCTTGCGTACCGGCTGACGGACGGCACGGACGCGAAGGCCTCGATCACGCTTACGGACAACGCGACGACGCCGGCGGAAGTGCTGAAGCTCGAGGCCAAATACAGCGGCGAGCGCGGCAACAAGTTCCGGGTGACGGTGCAGACAAGCGCGGCCGATGCCGGGATGAAGGAACTGAAGCTGTACGAAGGCACGAAGCTGCTTCGCACCTTCACGTTCGCGGACGGCTCGGTGCAGGCGGCCGTCGAGGCGATTAATGGCGACGCCGCCAACAAGTGGATCGTCGCGACGAAGACGGACGACGGCAACGGCACGCTCGCCAGCGTAACCGGAGCGGTTCTGACCGGAGGCAAATCGGGGATTTCCGGCATTGCGAACAGCGACTATATTTCCGCATTTGCCGAATTCGAGACGCAATCGTTCAACACCGTGGCGCTGGACGGCGTATCCGACGCGGCGCTGCTTGCGAGCGCGGCGGCCTGGATTGCCCGCATCCGCGAGGAAGGCGCGGGCGCGGTGCTGGTCGTCGGCGGCTCCGCCGCGGACGACAAAGCGGCCGACGCCGTGAGCAAGGCCATCGCCCGCAGCGCAGGCTTCAACAGCGAAGGCGTCGTCAACGTCGGCACCGGCGTGAAGCTGGCCGGCGTTGAGTACAGCTCCGCCCAGACGGCCGCTTACGTCGCCGGCCTGATCGCGGGCCAGAGCCTGAACCAATCGACGACGTATGCGTCCGCTCCGTTCGAGGACGTGACCCGGCGCTGGACCCGTTCCGAGCAGGAGCAGGCCGTTCGCGGCGGCGTTTTCCTGCATATCCACGACGGACGGCAGGTCAAGGCGCTTCGCGGCATCAACACGCTGGTGACGCCCGGCGAACACCAAAGCAACGCCTGGAAAAAAATCCGGACGATCCGCGTCATCGACACGATCAATTCGGATCTGCAGCGTACGGCCGAGGACCATTACATCGGCAAGGTGAACAACACCGAAGAAGGCCGCCTCGCGCTGATCGGCGCGTGCAAGCAGTATTTGCAGACGCTCGCCCAGGCCGGCGTCATCGAGGCGGAGGGCTACGACGTTTACGTCGATCCGGCGTTTACGCCGGAACCCGATCAGGTCTTCCTGAAGTGGGAAGCGAAGCTCACCGACGTGGTGGAACAAATTTTCGGCACGTTTGTCGTGCAATAAGGGGGATAACGGAACATGATGGATCCGACCAGAGCCATTCTCGGCACATACGGGCAAGTGTTCATCGACGGGGTGTGGCAGACGAACATCAACCATCTGGAGGCTTCGGTCGAAATCGAGAAGCGCGAGCTGAAGCTGTCGGGGGCGGAATGGACCGTCCACAAGCTCGGCGCCAAAAAAGGCACCGGCACGATGAGCGGCTTCAAGGTGACGAGCGATATGATCCGCCGCGGCTTTGCGAAATTCGAAATCATCAACAAGCTGGCCGATCCGGAAAGCTACGGCTTCGAGCGGATCAAGCTGATCGGCTGCGTGGCCGACAAAATCCAGCTCGCCAACTGGACGGCGGGCGAGGAAGTCACGGAGGAGACGGCCTTCACCTTCGAAGGCTACGAGCTGCTCGACCCGATTGTCGCAAGCTGACGATAACCTTACGATCGCGAGGAGGACGAAGACATGTCGACGGAAATGGAGTTGTTGACGGAAGAGCAGGTGCTGCAGCGCCTGCTTGATGCCGACACGCTTCCGGAGCGGACGGTGCTGCTGGAGCGGCTCGGCATTCCGGTGAAGTTGCGCGGGCTGACCGGCAAGCAGGTGTTCGGCATCCGCGAGCGCTGCACGGAGCGCAAGGAGAAGCGGGGACAGACGATCGAACGGCTGGACGAGGAGCTGTTCAACGTTTCGCTGATCGCGGCGAGCACCGTCTCCCCGAACTGGGGCAACCCGCAGCTGCTCGCGAAGTTTCAGGCGAGCACGGCGGAGGAGGTCATCAAGCGCATCCTGCTCGCGGGCGAGCTGTCCGCGCTCGGCGATGTCGTCCTTGACCTGTCCGGCTTCAACACCGAGCTGGAAGACGTAAAAAACTGATCCGCACCGGGGCGATCGCGGGCATGCTGCATGCGATTTGGGTACGGCACCATCTTCGCCCCGGCGTCTTCTGGCGGCTGCCGCGCGGCGAGCAGCTGTTCCTGATGGCGAGCATGGAGCTCGAACTGGAAGCGGAGCAGGCGGCGTCCTCCGGACGGAAGGGAGGTGGATGAGATCGCTGAACAGGAATGGGCCGGAATCGATATTGTCATCGAGGCCGGCGGTATGTCCAAGGCGGCGGGCTCGCTCCGCACGCTGGACAAGTATTTGGAGCGGCTGCGGAGGCGGACGGAGCAGCTCCGGAAAGGGACGGAGCTGCTCGGCAAGCTCACGCTGACCTTGTTCGATAAAGTGGACGCCAAGATGGAGCGCCTCTTTCGGCGCCTCGACGCGCTCAGCCGCAAGCGTGTCCGCATCGGCATCGCGCTGAGCGACTGCCTGTGCGTCCCGATCGCCAACATTCACAAGAAGCTGGACATGCTGGCAAGCGCGTCCTGGGAAGTGAAGCTGAAGGCGAAGTTCGAGACGGACATAAAAGCGCTTGAGCGCATCAAGTCGATGGCCGAAACGACCGTCAAGGCCGCTCTGGACGTGAAGGCCAAGATCGAATTGGACGAAAAAATGCTGAAACGGATAAAGTCCGTGATCGAAGCGACGGTCAAGGTGGCCGTGGACGTAAAGGCCAGGCTGGACCTTGTTGCGGCGGTTCGGATAGCAGGCGGCAGGCAGGATGGCGGCGGCGCGGACGGCAAGGGCAGCCCGGATGGCGATAAGAAGGACATCCTCACAGAAGGGTTGGAGTTTTTTAAGGACACCTTAAAAGACGCGGCGAAGGACTTGCTGAAACAAATCATCATGCCTTCCAATCCGCCTTCCGTCATCGTCAAGTGCATTTGCGAGTGCAAATGCAAAGACAAATTCCGGGGCCCCGATCCCAAACAAGCGCAAGCGCAGGCCATGCCGGTGCCCAAAGCGGAAAAGCTTCCGGATGTCGTCGGCTTTCCGCTGCCGCAGACAGCAAAGCCGAGGCTGCCGGAAATTCCCCGGCTTCCCGAGGGGCCTGAGCTTCCCGACATCAAACGGCTGCCCGGAAAACCGAGATTGCCGCAGCCCCCTAAGGTCGACACCCCGGACGAAATCAAGCGTTTGCCGCCATCCAAACCCGCCGCGGGCCCAGGTTCGGACGTTCCCAAATCGTCGGGCAAAGTCGTTGCTTTCCCGGGAACGGCGGCTGCCAAACGGGCTTCCGAAACGGCCAGACCGGTTCGCGAGCTGCCTTCGGCGGCCATCGTGGCGGGGCCGGTTGGCGGAGTCGGGTCATGGGCCAAGCGAGCCTTCAAAGCCGCCGGCAAAATTGCGCGCCCGCTCGGAGTCATTGCGGATGTGGCCGACATTGCGTCGACCAGGCCGGGCAAAGAGCGAAACAAGGCGATCGGCCGTACGGTCGGGAGCATAGCCGGCGGGGCGATCGGGTCAGCGATCGGATCGTTCGTGCTGCCCGGTATCGGCACCGCGGCGTTGGGCATGGCCGGAAGCGCGGCCGGCGAATGGGTCGGCGAAAAAATCGGCGGAGCCGTGAACAAAATCAAAGGATTTATGTCCTTTGGCAAAAAGAAGAAAAAGACGGGAGCGGCGGCAAAAAGCGAAAGCAAAGTCATTCCTTTGCCCAGCCGTTCGGAAACGGCCGCGGCCCCCGGAATTGACGAAAGCGGAAAAGCCTCATCCCCTGGCGGCTTCGTGCGGAACCGGGCCGGCCCAAGGCGGAGCAACCTCTTTACCCGGCTGTTTGGCAGAGGCGGCCAGCAGGCGCCATTGCCCTTGGCGGCGACCGTGGGCGGACTGATCCAAGGGGCGGCCGGGCTGTTCAAAGGAAGAAATGCCGCCGTCGGTACGGCAGCCCGAAGTTTGGCGGGCCGGGCGGCCGGCGGCGCGGCTTTGCCGGGAATCGGAGCGCTGGCGTTGGGAGCGGCCGGGGGCCTTTCCGGAGACTTGATCACCGGATTGTTCGGCAAGCTCGCGAGTCTTTTCCGCAAAGAAAACGAACCGGCGGCTTTGCCTGCCCCCAGGTCCCGGAGTCTGGCTCCGCAGCCTTCCCCGTCCTTCGGGGTCGGGGCGGCACCGGCTGCGGCGGCCGGTGCGGCAGCGGGGGCGAGACCGGTCATTCAGCAGCCCGCTCCGATCAACATCAGCGTGGCGGCAGGCGCGGTCCAGTTGACCGTGAAGGAACAAGAGCTGGACTACAACGCCATAGCGGCGCAAATTACCGCCAAGCTGTCGGCTTCCATTCAACAATCCCTGGAAAACAGGGTTTAACATACAGGTCGGTCCATTGAAAGAGGGGAGCGCGCATGGACATTTATCTCATTGACGCTTCCGGAGAGAAATTTCATTTCCCCGTGAATCCGGAAGAGATTTCGATCCGGCGCGACAAGCAATTCGAGACGTTCAACCTTTTGTCGCTCGGCGAAGTGGACGCGGCTCAGCAGGAGAAGGTGAAGGAAATCGCCTTCTCTTCTTTTTTTCCCAAAACCTATGACCCTTCCTATTGCCGTTACCGGAATATTCCCGATCCCCGGACCGCGATGAATAGGCTGACGATCTGGATGAACAGCAAGCAGCCCGTGCGGCTCCTCATTACGGATACGGGGGTCAACGTCCTGGTGTTCGTCGCCGCTCACACGTCCGTGTTCAGAGGGGGCGAGCCGGGCGACATCTCGTTCGACGTCACCTTCCGGACCTGGCGGGAGATGAAGGTGCGCACCGCGGCGGCCGCCTCGGGAACCTCGGGTTCGGCAGCCAAAGCCGCCCGCCCGGACACGAAGCCGGTGCCGAAGGTGCATACGGTCGTGGCGGGAGACACGCTGTCGGGCATCGCGAAGCGGGAGCTGGGCTCCAGCTCCAAATGGAGCGCCATCTACGAGAAAAACAAAGCCCTGATCGGCAGCGATCCGAACCGCATTTTTCCCGGGCAAAAGCTGGTGATGCCATGAGCTACGAGGTGGTGCTGGCCGACAAATATTATCTTCGCGATCTGATCGAAGAGATCACGCTGGAAGATTCGCTGGAGGAGATCGCGTACCGGGCAAGCATTCAGCTGGCGGTTACGCCGGATTTTCCGGGGATCGCGCCCGGGCAACCCATCCGGATTTCGGGCGTCCCGTACGGCTCTAAGGGCATGAAATACTTGCTCCACCCCGGCATGGTATGGGAATGCACAAGCTTCAACAGCGGAACCAAGCGGATGACCGTCACCGTTTACGACCGGACGATCTACCTGGCCAAGTCCGAGGACGAGCGGCTCATGCCCGCCGGGCAGACCGCATCGCAGCGCCTGAAGCTGTACGCCAAAGAATGGGGCATTCCGGTCGGCAGCGTTCCCGACACCCGGATTACGCTTGCGCGGAGCATGAAGCGGAGCCAGTCGATTTTTTCCATGATCCAGGGAGATTTGAAGGAGACGGCGGAAAAAGGCGGGGACCTGTACAGGGCCCGGATGACGCCGGAAGGGCTGTCTTTGGTGAAAATCGGCGGCAATGCGGAAGTTTGGGAGCTGGCGGAGGTCGAGTCGGTGGCCCAGACCCGGACGCTGGAAGGCGCGGTCACGCAGGTGAAGGTGCTGGGCTGTCAAAGCGGGGACGACAAGCTGTCTCCGGTGCTGGCCGTGGTCAAAGGCGAGACCGCCAAATACGGCACGCTGCAAAAGGTGCTCCAGGACGCTTCGGTCGAAACGGTCGCCCAGGCGCAAAAAGCCGCCAAAAATTTGCTGATGGGCATGCAGGAAACGTTCTCGGTCACGGCTCCCGACATCAACACGATCCGCGCGGGCGACAAGGTGCGGCTGAACGGAATGGACCTGATCGTTCATTACGTCAAGCATCGGCTGGGTACGCCGGGACATATGGAGCTGGAGCTGTCCACGGAGCCGAAAGTAAGGAGGGACTTCTGTGTCTGATCCGTTCAAAAAGCTCGTGTCCACGCTCGAAAGCCGCATGGCCGGCCTTGCCTCCAAAGCGGTGTCGGGCTTGCCGGCCGAGCTGGGGACGATTACGGGGGGCGGGCTGAAGCTCGATTCGTTTAATCACGCCATCCCGGACTATCTGGTGGCGGATTGGCTGGCGAAGCTGCACGTTCCGAAGTTTTCGCTGACGGGGACGATGACGACGCCGGTTCAGGCGGACGGAACGCCGCTGCCCGGCGCGAGTGTGTCGCAGCCGATCCGCTTTGACTTTGACGAGACGGAAGTGGAGAAAGTTCGGCTCAACTGGCAGGAAGGCTTGCGCGCGGGCGACCGGGTGCTGGCGGTGCCGGTGAACAACGGCAGCCAGGCCGTCGTCGTCTGCAAGGTGGTGGGCGCGGGTGGCTAATCTGTTTCCGGAAGAAGAGGCGGCTGTCGAGGCGGCGGAATCCGGAGAGAACGAGGTCAAGTTCGGCAGCGGGGTTCGCTTCGATTATGACGCGGGGGAGTTCGTGCTGACGCCTACCGGCCGGATCGCCGAAGCGGAAGGGGCGGATGCGTGGCTGGAGTGGTGCCGCAAGGCGCTGCAGACCGAACGGTACCGCTACCTTGTCTATTCGCGCAATTACGGCCAGGAGTTCGAAACGCTGATCGGGCTCGGCCTGTCGCGCTCCGCCGTGGAGAGCGAAATTATGCGCATTACGACCGAAACGCTGATGACGGACCCCCGAACCGAGTCGGTTGGAAATTTCGCGTTCGACTGGCAGGGGGATCAATGCTTCTTCACCTGCGAAGCGCGGAGCGTGCGGGACGACTCGATCGTGCTGCAAGGCAGTCTGGTGAATGCGGTGTGATTGAAGCTAATGGATTTGGGAGCCGTATTGCCGCTCCTTGCCGGGAGCGTGGGTTGAAACCGCAACGGCATCCCTACTTCAACTTCACCGTCCGTTCGTCTGAGCGGGCGGTTTTTCTTTCATTCATCTCATTCATGCGTCCCGGAACGCCGAGGACGCGATTACGGAAAGCGTGGTGACGGTATGGCGGATTTGCCGGATTTTTTGCAGGACCAGACGGAGGAAGCGATTCGCCGGCGGATGCTGGCGCGGGTGCCGGACCATGTGGACAAGTCCGAAGGCTCATTTATTTGGGATTCGCTGGCTCCTGCCGCTTATGAGCTGTATATGTCCGCGAATTGGGCGCAGGAGGTGCTGAGGCGGGGGTTCGCCTCGACGACGTTTGGCGGCTATCTCGATCTGCGCTGCGAGGAGCACGGGGTGACGCGCCGTCCCGCCAAAGCGGCGGAAGGCCAAGTTCAATTCAGCGGCAAGCCGGGGACAACCGTCCCCGCAGGGACGCGGGTGGCCACTTCGGCGGACCCCGTCAGCGGGACGCCTTCGATTGAATTCGAAACGACGGCCGAGGCGGTGTTGAACGCGCAAGGAACGGCCCTCGTCGGCATCAAGGCGGTCGAGGCGGGCAGCTTGGGCAATGTGGCGGCCGGCGCGATCAACGTTCCCGTTTCGTCCATTCCCGGCGTGACGGGCATTTCCAATCCGGCTGCCACGATCGGCGGAGCGGAGGCCGAAAGCGACGCTTCGCTGCTCGAGCGGCTGATGCTCAAAGTCCGGAGTCCGGGAACCAGCGGCAACAAGGCGGACTACGTGCAGTGGGGGCTCGAGGTGGACGGGGTTGGAGGCGTGCAGGTGCAGCCTTTGTGGAACGGGCCGGGAACGGTCAAGGTTTTTATCATCGACAAGGAAAAACGGGCGGCTTCAAGCGAACTCGTGGCAGCGGTGCAAAACTATATCGCGCCCGACCCCGCGGCCGGATCGGGCAAAGCGCCGATCGGAGCGAGCGTCACCGTCGCTTCCGCCGAGGAAATCCCCATTAACGTCAGCGCGAAGCTGACGCTGGTCTCCGGAGCGACTTTGGGCCAGGCCCAGAGCGCGATTGCCCAGGCTTTGCGGGATTATTTGCGGGAGCTGGCTTTTGCCGATTCGGTCGTGCGGTATTCGCGGCTTTCGGCGTTTTTGCTGGACATTCCGCAGATCGTGGATCTTTCCGAACTCACCCTGAACGGGGGGACGGGCAACATCGAGATCGGGCTTGGCCAGGTGGCCGTCGCCGGGACGGTGAATGTCCGTGTTTGATGGGGTGACGAGTGCTAGCGGCCGGCGGATCATGACCTATTTGCCGGGGTATTACGCCACGTCCCGGATCATGAGCGCGATTGCGGATGCCCAGGGAACCGAGCTGGATCGGCTGCAGCGGGCGTTGGACGAGATTTTGGACCAGTTTTTTGTGGGGACGGCGACTTGGGGATTGGATGTGTGGGAAAAAGAGTTCGGCATCGAAACGGATGCGTCCAAACCCCTGGATCAGCGCAGAAGCTACCTGATTTCCAAAATCCGGGGGACCGGAACGGTGACGGTCGAGCTGCTGAAAAGCATCGGGGAATCCTATGCCAACGGTAAAATCGAAGTGACGCAGCAGCCCGCTTTGTACCGTTTTACGGTCAAGTTCGTCGACAGCGTCGGTTTGCCGCCCAACCTCGACGATTTGAAAGCGGCGATCGAAGAGGTGAAGCCCGCTCATCTCGAGGTTCAATACGCCTATCGTTATCTGACCGTCTCGGAAGTGAATCAAATGACGATCAATCAACTTCAAAGCCATCCGCTAACGGACTTCGCGCCGTTTTTGGATGGGTAGGAGGGGGATATCATGCCGGTCTTTACATCGTTATGGAATCTGTTGAAGAAAAACCCCGCGACCGACGGCGCCGACACGTTTAATATCCAGACGATGCTGAACGACAACTGGGACAAAATCGACGCCGCGCTCGGGTTAAAGGCGGTCAATGCCGACGTCCGGGCGGCCACGACCGCGAATATCACGCTTTCGGGGCTGCAAACGATTGACGGCGTCACGCTTGCCGCGGGCGACCGGGTGCTGGTCAAAAACCAGACGACAGGCAGTCAGAACGGCATTTATACGGCAGCGGAAGGTCCCTGGACCCGGGCAACCGATGCCGATGTATCCGGCAAATTGGCCAGCGGTCTTTTGGTGTATGTCAAGGAAGGCTCGTCCAACGGGAAAAAGCAATGGCGCCTGTCCAACACCGGACCCATCACGCTCGGGACGACGGCTTTGACCTTCGAGCTTGTCGCCGGAGCGGGTTCGGCTACGGATGCCGTCATCGGAAACCGGACGATTACGGACACGACGGCGCCTGCCGGCGACAGCGGCACGCTGACCAGCCTGTTCGGCTGGCTTGGCTACATGATCAAGGCGATCACGGGCAAAAGCAGTTGGCGCACGGCCCCTGCGACGACGCTTGAGGCGGCCAAAGCGCATATGGATGCGGCAACGGGAGTCCACGGCGCGACCTCGGCGGCCACGGCGGGCGCGATCATGCAGCGCGACGCCTCCGGCCGGGCCAAAGTCGCCGCGCCGTCGGCAGCCGACGACATCGCCCGCAAGGCGGAGGTGGACGCCGCGATCGCAACCGCTGCGGCCGATGCGATGAACAAGGCCGATGCCGTGCAGGCGAACTTGACGGCGCATATCGGGTCGGGCGGTACGGCGCATGCGGTGGCGACGGCGTCGGCGGCGGGATTTATGAGTGCGGCGGACAAAAGCAAGTTGGACGGAATTGCCGCAGGCGCCAATAACTACACGCACCCGACCGGCGACGGCAATTTGCATGTACCGGCGACCGGCACGACGAACAACGGCAAAGTGTTGAAAGCCGGTTCGACTGCGGGCAGCATCGCATGGGGAAATGTCGCGTTTTCCGAATTGACGGGCAAGCCGACGACGCTGTCCGGATACGGAATTACGGACGCGGCGCCGTCCTCTCACGTTGGCGCAGGCGGCACGGCGCATGCGGTGGCGACAACGTCCGCTGCCGGGTTCATGAGCGCAGCGGACAAGGCAAAACTTGATGGAATCACAGACGGAGCAACCGCCGGTACGGCAACGCCGCTCATGGACGGTACAGCCGCGGTCGGCACCAGTACGGCATATGCGCGAGAGGATCACCGTCACCCGACGGATACGACAAGAGCGCCGCTGGCATCTCCTGCCTTTACCGGCACGCCAACCGCACCGACTGCGGCAGCAGGGACCAACAACACCCAGATCGCCACGACGGCGTTTGTACAAAACGCTATAAACGATGTCAAATCCACATCTCTCGGCTACGGCACGACGGCGGGGACCGGCACTGCCTACACGTTGACGCTTAACCCGGCGCCGACCGCACTTGTATCGGGTATGCGGGTGACAATTAAAGTGCATACGGCCAACACGGGAGCGGCGACGCTCAACGTAAACGGACTCGGGGCCAAGTCGATCAAGAAGGCAAATGGAAACGATGTAGCGGCTGGAAACCTTAAGGCCAGTGGTGTCTATACGCTCGTTTACGACGGCACAAATTTTATTTTACAGGGTGAAGGGGGGGAGTACGGCACAGCGACGGCGGCGGATGTATTGACCGGGAAGACCATCGGAACGGAAAACGGGCTTGTGACTGGGACGATGCCCGACAAGACTAATGCCACCGAAGTTATAGATACGCTTAATTATTCTACTGGAAATAAAGGCAGCAATGCTGTTTCCGTATCAGATGGCCCTTCAGGAGATGACGCAATAGACGTAGTAGTAATTCCGCCTAAAGGTTACTATGATGGATCTACTTCAAAAGTAAATGTGCATTTTTGGGGGGTTAAATCCAATTTAGTCAAGGCTGGGCAAAAAATCGGATGGGTAAACGGAGCACCATTAACCGGCACGTTTACCAGCGATGCCAATGCTGCCGCAGGAGATATTCTGTCAAGCAAAACTGCATACGTTAATGGCAACAAAGTTACAGGAAATATGCCGAGCAAAGTAAATGTTGTCGATATGATATCCACTCTTGATGACGGAACAGGGAATAAAGGAAGCGGAACAGTCTCCGTTACGGACGGGAATCCCGGAGATCAGGCGATTAATATCCAAATTACGCCTCCGAAGGGTTACTATGACGGCTCGACTTCAAAAATTAACGTTCGCCTTTGGGGAGTTAAATCTAATGTAATTAAATATGGTGAAAAAGTTGGATGGTTTAACAGCCCGCCCGTAACTGGGACGTATGTTGGCGGTGATGTAGAAAGTGCAGTTTTCTACAACAATACGACCATTGCGGGTAGCGGACCTGGTGCGGCTAAGACTTCTCCTTCCAACAATAACGTTGTTGGGCGCGTAAGATTCTCCCCAAACGGGAGAATGCTGGCCGTATCGTACGATGGTTATAATTATTCTGGCGGTATAATCGAGATTTATAAACGAACCGGAACAAGCTGGACGCTTACGACTACATTAAACTCGGGAACTCCTCACTTTGTAGACTGGGTTCACGACAATCTCGTAGTTTATTCGGCTGGCGGGAGTATATGGCTTGCCAACATCGGGGATGATGGATCATTTGCGGGAACAAGCGCGGGCATATACGTTACTTCTGATGAGCTAACCGATCTATGTTGTTCCCCGGATGGCACTTGGATCGTTGCCAGCTATGCTACGCAACCTTATCTAAGGGCATTCCGATACAACGGTAATGATTTTTCGTGGACTTATCAATTTAGCTATAGCCCGTCGTATTATACCCTTGGGATGGCGTTTACGCCCGATAGTCAAAACTTATTTTGGCCCTGCTACACTAGGACTACGGGGAACCTGTATCACTTCAAAATTAACTCGCCGACAAATATGTACTACTACAGCTATTACAGCACATATGACACGGCAAGCGCGTTGTTTATTAAATTCTGTAATAGAAACAATGGTAAATTTTTAATAGCAACGGAAACAGGAATACGGGCAGGCTATTTTGACGGAAATGCAGGTTTCAATTGGTATGGATGGTATGGGCTGTCGTGGAATGCTGGATATTTAGAGGAATGGGAGCTTGGATACGGCGGCAATGGAGACTACGGATCCTATGCACATCGCGGCTCCAGTGGCGACCGTAACGTCATCATAAGACGTGATGGATCAGGAAATCTCACTAAGGTGAGCGCACCCGGAGCAGACGGATACGGAACTTCAACACATCATGACGTTAACGGGCGCTGGATAGCGTTTGGTACTAAATCTGGTGGAGCATTCACTTACAGACTAGAAGGAAGCGCTTGGGATGAACTCACCTTAGGGGACGACTATGCGAGAAACTTCTTCAAAGTGTACCGACGTCCCGGAGCGTGGCCGCCTCAAATAGAAGTTGCAGGGAATTTTTACCAAATGATCAGGAGCTAATAGAGGAGGATTGATTACCATGGCTATTATCATGGGACCCGCAAACGGGGAGGAAGTACAAGTCATAAGCATAAATCACACCGTGAACGAAATCGACCCGGAGCTTGTAGTTCCAGATGGTTGGGAATGCTTCGTGATCGACAATGAGTTGCTCACGGAGCATCAGCAACCCGAACCGATTCGTTATCATGTTTTTGAGCTTTACTACAACAAAAGTGACAAAAAGCTCTTTTACAAGACCGTCCGCAGAGAGCCTACAAAGCAAGAACGGCTGGAGGATTTGGAAGAAGAAAATACCAAGCTTAAAATGACTATCGTTGATCTATACGAGCTTATTCTGGCTGGGGGTGCATCGGAATGATTCAGTCCATTAACATTATCTATGCCGACCTGATCGAGAAGGGCTTAAAGACCATCGATCAAGTCCCTATTCAAAATCGTGAAGCCGTTCAGACTATTCTCGATGAGAGAAAAGCGGCCAGAGAAGCTATTTCGTATATTTTTTAATTAAAATTAAAGTTAAAAGAGAAACGCTGCTCCAACGTCCTAATCGAAACGATAAATATGTGATCAAAATTTCGCCGCTTTCATAGTCCTCGCTGAGTGGACAACCGAAACCTTTGGCGTGAATGATCCTGTGGCCATTGCAGTCGTTTACGCAAAATTGATCGTAGCCGGACGCCGTACATTCGACCAAGTTCCCGAAGTGATTCGGCCGGCGGTGAAAGACGCGCTGGAAACGCTCGGTCTCGGCACGGACGGACAGCCGCTCGAACAGGCAGAATGACACAACGGGAGTCCGCTCAGCGGGGCTTTTTTGATTGGAAGGAGGGGGAGGGATGGAAGTAACGGGAATTGCGGCGGTCATTTCCGTCGCGGCAGCCATCAGCGGAATTGTATTAGGGTGGTCGGGAAGATCACGGATGCTGCGGGAGGACACGGCGGCCGAGGCCAGCAAGGACGCGGTGCTTCGGGCGGACATGGAGTACATCAAGCGGGGCGTCGACGACGTTCGGCTCGAGCAGCGGGCGCAGGGGCAGCGCTTTGACGCCTTGGCCGAGCGGGTGACGCGGGTGGAAGAGTCGGCGAAGCAGGCGCTTCAGCGGCTCGACCGATTGGACGGACAGGGAGGTTAAGACAATGGACTCGGGTGAATTGTTCACATGGCAAGCTCTCTCCGCGATGGGGGGAGCTTCTTTGCTGACGTTTCTTATCGTTCAGTATACGAAAGAGCCGGTGAGCCGCTGCCTGAAATGGCTGCCGACGGACCTGTATGCGGTCGCGATCGCGTTTCTGGTGCTGTTGCTGGCGCAGCTTGCGGTCGATAACCACTACACGGATTGGCGGGTGTACGCGCTCGCGCTGGCGAACGGTTTTCTGGTCGCGGCGGCGGCCGGACAGATGCAGAACAAGGCGCTCCATCCGCCGGGAGCAAGCGGCAGGAAGAATGGGACGGTCGGGGCCGAAAAATCCGCTGAGGACACGAACCAAGCGTGACTTGACCGGCCTTGGCGAAGAGTGGTGAAAGCGGGTTGTTTTCGTATGGACAAATTGGATTTTAGCCAACAAAACCGCTCGCTTGGTCCGCTTTTCGCCCGCCTGCCCTTGCCGCCGCTTACCTCTTATGCTCACACGCCACGCCCAGATTCCTTGCGCAGACGAACGCCGTTTCCGTTCAGGCATCAGCCGCATAAAATAAGGACAACCATAAGACGATGCCGCGATTTTTTCGTTAGCACCGATACGATTCTGACAAACGAACGCGAAGCTGACGGAAAACCCGGTGATTACCGAAAATCCGAGCGCCAAAGGGACGAGCAAACCGGGTCGGTACAACAAACAAGGAATCGGGCAACGAAAAAAGCGGACAAACGTAAACGAAAGGAGGGCGGCAACCGGTGGCCGACAATCCCAACGCGCAATGGGCGTTTATGGCAAACGAGATGCGGTCGGCGGCCGGGATCGCTCAGACCGGCAACCCGAAGGGAGGCAACAGCCGATGGCTAAAGGAATCGATTGCGCGATCCCGCTGACCGCCGGTACGGCCAAAGCGATTGCCGCAGCCGGCTACGCCTTCGCGGCGCGGTATCTGGTGCCGCCAGGTTACGCCTGGAAGCGGCTGACAAGGAGCGAGGCGGAAGCGATCACGAACGCCGGCATGATGGTGGTGTCCGTTTTTGAGACGACAGCCAACCGCCCGGCGGGAGGAGCGGCGAACGGCAGAGCCGACGGCGCGGCCGCCAATGCGGAGGCGAAGCTCATCGGCCAGCCCGCGGGCAGCGCCATCTATTTCGCGGTCGATTACGACGCGCAGCCGCGGGACTACAACGCGATCGAAGCTTATTTGAAGGCTGCGGCTTCGCAGATTCCGGATTACCAGATTGGCGTTTACGGCTCGTATGCCGTCATTGAAGAGATGGCTCGTCGCGGCGCTTGCCGGCACTTCTGGCAGACTTACGCTTGGAGCCGGGGCAAGAAAAGCGCAAACGCGAACATCTATCAATATTCGAACAACGTCAGGCTAGCCGGAGCGACCGTTGATTTAAACGAATCGTACGGCGGCGAAGGCTGGTGGAATACCGACGGAAAGACCGGCGGCGGAAAGGAGGAGGTTTCGATGAGCAAAGAAGACGCGGAAAAAATCATCCGTTTCCTGTCGGCAGCCTGGTTTGCGGCGCCCTCCAAGGAATCGAAGGCCGAGTTCCACCGGCTGGCCAACGAAGTGCGCAAAGCGGCCGGCCTTCCGCTTGAACCCTAAGCAGATGATCGATCGCCCCATTGGCGAACATAACGGACCGGCGGCTGCAAGCCGCCGTTTTTCGTTTTTATTTTTGGCGAAAAAGGATCCCGAATCATGCCCAGGCCGCTGTTATAAGTGTTTTTATAGCAACTGCGTCAGCATCTTCTGCGGGAGTCGGCGATGGAAGTGCGATTCTAGCAACTGGAGCCCGGTTTTACGCCGAAAATGGGTGCGGCCGGGCTTTGAATTGCCATAAGAGCAACTGCGTTTGCGAAAAAGCGGCGACAGGGAAAAATAGTTGCTGCTTAAGCATTAAAAAACGGGCCGCTTGAAGCGGGACCGAGCGAATGATGCGGATTTTGCGTTTAACGCGGCAGAACCGACCCGCCTGTTGCCGCGGGGAACGAGAATAGGCATGCACCCTCCCGCCCAATCCGGGCATATATTGATGGCAAGAACGTACGCCGGTCGGAAAGGGGAGTGCATGCAGAAGATGCCGACAATACCGGATTTCCCCGCAGACCTGTTGCAGGAGCACATGCATTGGCACCATCAGCATCACGTGGCGGACCCGCAGTTGGTTCCGCTAGGCTACGGCCTGGAGTTTCTTCGGTTTCACCGCAGCTTCATTGCGCGAGCGCTTGCCTGGTACCGCAGCAGAGGCTACGACCCCAGGCTCGTCGAGCCGTGGGTGAGCGTGCCGGAGCCGATTCGGCAGGCGCCCTGCTACAATCGCGAGGCCGAGGCGCGAATCTTGCTGCGTCCCGATACGTTTCGCTCGGCGGACGAACTCGGGCGTTTTATCGAATCGTCCAGCCTGCACGGCTGCATCCATCAGGAAGCGGCGCTGCTTTACGGCGAGCCGGATTTGAACGATCTCGACATTGCGCCGCGCTCCACCGTGTTCTACAACATTCACGGCATGATCGACCGCTGGTGGCAAAATTGGGAAGGACTGGGGCAGTTCCGGCAAGGGACGGGGCACTGGTGCGGGAAGTTCTGGGAGGACGACCGGGAAGTGCTCCGGTACCATGTTTGGGACGGGAGCTGGTGGCTGGGACGGCCGGAATCGAAAACCGGACTGCGCGACGCCGAGGCCGTTTCGCCTAAACGGGCACATACCGGGAACGTCCCGCCAGAACGGTCACCTGACGAGCACTCCCCAACGCCTGAACGCCCACCTAACGAGACCGTCCCGCCCGAAACGGCCCAAAACGGGGGCACCCCGCCTGAATGGGGAAACGCCGGGGGCGTGTCGCTCGAATGGAGCGTCGTCGGCGACAGCCGCCGCTACGGCCCGATGGACGACGGCCGCCCCTTCCGCATCTGGGATACGGACGGAGACGGCCGTCTGGAAGTGCTGTTTTATCATCCGGCGGAGCGGATTTGGCGGGAAGGAAAGCTGCGGGACGGCAAGCTCGAATGGACGCCGGTCCGCCTGGCGCGGACGGGTCAGCCCCCGCTGCCGAATCCGCCGCTGTCCGACAACGCCAGCTCGCGGAGAAACCGGAATACGCGAATGTAATAACCGCGGTCGCGGGGGACGAAGCGATCCGCCGTCAGCGTCAGCGTTGCGGGACGCAGCCCTTCTTCGCCCTCCGCGGTTTCTGCGCCGCGTACTTCCATGCTGGCGCGCTTGCCTTCCATCAAGGCGATCAGCCGTTCCGCTTCCGCCTCGTACAAGCCGGCGACTTCTTCCCGCTGAAGGCGGAACTCTTCTAGCGGCCGCGAAGCGAGGCAGCCGAACACATGGCTGATCTCCCGGTCGATGAACCGGACGCCGCCCGCCATCCCTGCGTTCTCTTCCTTAACGGTGCCGAACGGCACGAGCGCTTCGAACGGCACGGACCAGCCGATTTCCTCCTCCATCTCCCGCACGGCGTCCCGGACCGTTTCCCCTGCCGCCAGGTGGCCCGCGACGGTGATGTCGCAGCGTCCCGGATTCGTATCCTTGCGCTCGCTGCGCCGCTGGAACAATACATAGGCTTTGCCGTCCCCGCCGCGACGGACAAGCCAGCAGTGAAACGTCCGATGCCACAAGCCGAGCGCGTGCGCTTCGCTGCGGAGCGCCGTGCCCGTGCGGTTGCCGCGCTCGTCGTATACGTCCAAATACTCGGCCATACGCGTCACCACCGGACCGGGTCAGCCATGTCCCGCAACGGAGCGGCCTTCCGGCAGCTCCGAGGTGCAATGTCCGCAGCGCGTCGCGGCGAGCGGGATGACGGACAGGCAGTACGGGCATTCTTTCGCGGCAGGTTCGGCTTGGGCTTGCTCGGCTTCTTTTTTACGGGATAAAGTATTTATGGCCTTAACCATTAAAAACACCGAAAACGCGATCATCAGGAAGTTGATCACGACGTTGACAAACTGGCCGTACGCGATAACGGGCACTCCGGCGGCCTGCACGTCGGCTAGCGTATGGGGGTTGCCCTTGAACCCATCCGGCAGTTCCCCGATCCGCCAGAACAAATCCTTGAAATCGACCCCGCCCAGCAGCCGACCGACCGGCGGCATGATGATGTCGTTGACGAGCGAGTTGACAATCTGGCCAAACGCTCCTCCGATGATGACGCCAACAGCCAAGTCCATAACATTTCCGCGGACGGCAAAGGCTTTAAATTCCTTCAGCATGTCGCGAAACATCTCGAATCCCCTCCAATATTGGAAGTAGTTTGAAAGGAATTTGCAAAAAATCGTCGAATTGTTAAAAACAAACACGGAGACGCGAGGGAGCGCACATGCATAAATACGGAGCCTATTGGCTCGTCCTTTTTCCGCTGTTGGCTCTGGCCATCAGCATACTCGTATCTTACACGATGTTTATCTTCCTGGGCAATTTGAAAAGGACGAACAATACGTTCCGGCTGTTTTGGCTTACGGGCGGGGCGTTCGTATTCGGCGTAGGCATGTGGACGAAGCATTTCGTAGCGATTCTCGCCAGCGGCGACCCGTTGTTTTTTACGTGGAGTTTGCCCATATCGCTGTTGTTCAACATTTTTTTTGCCTTGATGGCCTTCGTCATGCTGACGCTTCAGGAAGCCTTCCGGTTCCGGCAATTCATCGGCAGCCTGATTCTTGCCTTCGGCGTCGGCTTCATGAATTACTTCTCCCTGCTGGGACAGCCCATCGAACAAATTGCCGTCGATAAAGGAAAAGTCGCGCTTTCGTTGCTGCTGCTTTTTACGGGGACGTACGCCGCGATCAAAATGGCCGAGCTGGACGGGGAACGGTACAAGTGGCTGGCCAGCCTTACGCTGGGTTCGTCGGTCTTGCTGGTGCAGTGGATCGGCATGCAGGCGCTGTCCGTCGAATACTCCGTCTACTACAACCTGGACAAGCTCATCCAGGACGTCCGCTATTTGGTGCTTATTCTGGGCATCGGAGCCCTTTTGATCCTCACCTCCACCTGGGTAACCTGGTACATCGACAAGCGCATGAACCAGATGGACGAGCGCTACCGCCTGCTGGTCGAGAATTCGATCGACACGATCGCGATTTTCAAGCAGGACAAATGGGCGTTTGTCAACGCGGTCGGACTGCGCATGTTCGAAGCCAATCAACCGGAGGAACTGCTGAACAGGCCGATTTACGCCTTTCTCCGTCCGAGCGATCACGATGCGGTGCGGGAGAGGCTGCACAATTTGATTATTACGGGCAGCAACGGCCCGCTGGAACAGCAGTGGTATACGCTGAAGGGTAACGTGCTGCATACGGAAATCGTGGAGACAATGACGACGCTGGACAACGAACCGGCCGTGCAGGTCATCATCCGGGATATTTCGGAGCGCAAGAAGAACGAGGAGCTGCTGATCAATTCCGAGAAGCTGTATGTGGCCGGACAGCTGGCCGCGGGCATCGCGCACGAGATCCGCAACCCGCTCACCTCCCTGAAAGGCTTTTTGCAGCTGATCGCCACGGGCAGGCGGGATAGCATCTATTACGAGATCATGAATTCGGAGCTGGACCGGATCGAGGGAATCGTCAGCGAACTGCTCATGCTGGCCAAGCCGCAGGTGCATGATTTTTCGTACTACGACGCGCGCAACATGATGAGGGATACGATCACGCTGCTTGAGGCGCAGGCGATTTTGCACAATATCGTCATCGAATCGGACTTCAGCCGCGACGTGCTGTGGGTATACGGCGTGGAAAATCAAATCAAGCAGGTGTTCATCAACGTTATCAAAAACGCGATCGAGGCGATGGTGGACGGAGGAACGATCCGCGTGGCGATGTTCCGCGAAGAGGATTTGGTGGTGGTCCGGATTTCCGACGAAGGGCCGGGAATCGGGGAAGACCAGCTGGCCAAAATGGGGCAGCCTTTCTATACGACCAAGGAGAAAGGAACCGGACTCGGGCTTATGGTCAGCTACAAAATCGTCGACAACCACGAGGGCCAGATCTTCGTCAACAGCAAGGTCGGACAGGGCACGACCTTCGAGATCCGGCTGCCGTTCCGTTATCCCGAAGTCCCCGTGGCCGCCAGAAGCGGCTGACCGGGCGGCGCGGCCCGGCGTTCCACAGTGCCCGGCGAACCGGCAGCGCTTGACCGCGATTGCGCCGGGCTCGGGCAGGACGGACGCCGGCAAGCCGGCCGCCCGTATCCGCTTTCTCCTCCTGCGCCCCGCGCAGTCCGTGCCGATGCCGGGAAATTGGCCGGCGGACATGCTATAATGGGGATTGCTTGCGAAGCGAATGGCGTGGCAACACCGTAGGAGGAACCGCTGTGGCAGAGCCGTTAAAAGCGATATATAACGAGGCATTTCTGACGGCGTTCGCGGAACGGGTGCGGCGGCAATGGGCCGCTTTCGATGCGGACCGGTTCTGCGAATCGGTGCTGGGGGACGGTTGGGAAAGCCTGGAGCTGAAGGGGCGCATCCGGCGCATCGCGCTCAGCCTCGGGGCGGCTCTCCCGGCCGAATATCCCGCCGCTTTGGCGATATTGGAGGGAATTGCGGACGAATGCCGCGGGTTCCCGTATTTGTTTTTTCCCGAGTTTGTGTCCTGTTACGGCCTGGAGGATTGGGACCGGTCGATTCGGGCGCTTGAGCGCTTTACGGCGCTGTCCAGCGCCGAGTTTGCCGTTCGGCCGTTCATCAGGCGCGATCCGGAGCGGATGATGGCGCAGATGCGGAAGTGGGCCGGCCATCCGAACGAGCACGTGCGCAGGCTGGCGAGCGAGGGCTGCCGCCCGAGGCTGCCCTGGGCCGAAGCGCTGCCGGAATTCAGGCGTGATCCGGAGCCGATCATCCCGATTCTGGACCGGCTTAAGGCCGACCCGTCGGCGTATGTTCGCAAGAGCGTCGCCAATAACCTGAACGACATTTCCAAAGATCACCCGGAGCGGGTGCTGGAGCTCGCCAAGATGTGGTACGGCCGCAACGAGCGGACCGACAGCGTGCTCCGCCACGGCTTGCGGAGCCTGATCCGCAGAGCGGCGCACCCCGAAGCAATCGCGCTGTTCGGGTTAAGTCCCGACGCGGGGCTGTCGGTCGAAGTCGAAACGTGGGACGCCCGGCCGCGGGAGCTCGCGATCGGGGGATCGGTCGCCGTGCGCTACGCGGTGCGGCATCGCGGGGAAGCGGCGGCGAAGCTTCGGTTGGAGCTGGCCGTCGATTACCCGAGAGCCGGCGGACGCTCGTTCCGCAAGCTGTTCAAGCTGGCCGAACGGACGGTGGAAGGCGGAGGCAGGCTTGCGGGAGAGAGGCGGCATGCGTTCGCCGATCTTTCAACCCGGCGCCACTTGCCCGGCGTTCACAAGCTTGCGCTGCTCGTGAACGGCCGGGAGGCGGCTGCCGTTGACGTGATTTTGAGCAGGGAAGGAACGGAAGCATGACAATCGGAGCTCGCGTCTTTAAAACCGGGCTCGCCGTCGCGGTCGCACTGTGGTTCGGAGAACTGGTCGGGCTGGATTCTCCGGTGCTGGCGGCGGTGGCGGCCATCTTTACGGTGCAGCCCTCGATTTACCGAAGCTGGATGCAGGTGCTCGATCAGCTGCAGAGCAACGTGCTTGGAGCCGCGATCGCCATTGCGGCCTACTGGCTGGTCGGCAGTACGCCGATCTCGGTCGGGCTCGTCTGCATCCTGGTCATTTTGCTGTGCATTCGCCTGAAAATCGAAGATACGATCGGTCTGACTCTGGTGACTGTCGTGATTATTATGGAAGCCCAGAACCAGGGCTGGCCGACGGCGCTGGACCGGGTGATCTCGCTGCTGATCGGGATCGCCTGCGCGTTTGCGGTCAATGTCGCCGTCGCGCCGCCGCGCCATCGCAGCCGGTTCGTGCGCCAGGTGCAGGAGGCGCAGGCTATGCTCTCCCGGTTGCTGCGCACGTCGGTGTCCAATGAGATGAAGGAGAACGTCTTCCGCCAGGAGCAGGACCAGCTGCGCAAGCTGCTGCACAAGCTGGACGACTACTACCGCATGTTCGCGGAGGAGCGGGTGTGGAAGAAACGTTCCCGCGCCCGCAAAGCCCGGCTGCTGGTAATGTACAAGGAAATGCTGACGACGCTGGAAAAAGGGTACGAGCTGATCGAAGCGGTAGAGGAGCAATACTTCGCCGTCCCGAGCGATCCCGCATGGAACCGGATGGTGGACGATCATATCGAAATGCTGTGCGGGTATCACGAGCAGCTGCTTTGGAAATGGGACGGAAAGCTGAAGCCCGGTGCGGCTCTCGCGGCGCCGCCCGAGGAGTCGGGCGTTCGGCTGACCGAGATGATTGCGGCGGAGGGAGAGTTCGACGAGAAGCTTCGCGCCCGCATCGCCGCGCAGGGCGAGACCGAGGTGACGGTGCGGGCCCGGCTGCTGGTCGTGACGTCGGCGCTGTTCGCGTACGAAGACCGTCTGCGGCGGCTGGACAAGCTGATGGACCACTGGTTCCAGCGCGAGGCGGACGGCAAGGACAGTTAAGCCGGACGGCAACGCGGCTGCGCGTACGATCGCCGGATGAAAAAACGGGTGCATTCCCCGGACAAGGGCGAAGCACCCGTTTTTTTGGATCATTTTTTGCCGCGGTCGATTTGGCGGCGGGGATTTTCGATTTTGCCCATTTTGTTGATATCGTTTTTCTTCGGAACGAGCCGGGGGTCCGTCCGGCCTTCGTGATGGTTGTCGAAGCGGAATTCGGTAAGCTCCCACTCGGTCGTTCCGAGCTGCGAATCCGCGGGAAACAAATCGCCGCGGTCCAGCTCCACTTCGCGTCCCCACTCGTTGCGGTAGACGCCGTCGGTTTCCACCGGCTCGCCGGACATCGGCGGCATGCTGTCGTCGCTCATCGGTTTATGCACCTCGTTAACACGATCTTGGTCTTTCGTTACAAGGCAAGCGGCGATTCGTTTTTACTGGCCGTGCTTAGGCACCGCCGCGCGGTCGGCCTGCGATTGAAGGCGGCTGGCGCGGGCCTTGCCGCCTTTGCCTTGGTCGGCTTCGGATTGGGCGCGGCTCGCTTCCTTCTGGGCTGCGGACGGCTGTTCGCCGGACATTGGCGGTTCCCCCTCGGGCTGTGAATTTTGTACGTCAACGTCTAGGTTGCCTCCGCGCCGTCGAGGTTATGCCTGAACGGCCGGGACAGGTAGGCGCGGACGGAATTCAAACGGCAAAAGGCCGGATTCCCATAATCGGGAATTCCGGCCTCGGCCCGTGCCAAGATCGGGGCAATGGCTTCCTCAATCGTCCGATTCGAGGATATTTTGCCGATAGATCGCCAGCGCCGTCTGCATTTTGTCCAAATAAGCGGGATCGCCGCTTGAACACATGAACCGGACCTTTCCGCTTCCGCCGCCGCTTGGGATGCCATACCGGTTCAGCAGCGCCGCCAGCCGCTTCACCGTGCCGACGTTGCCGTCGACGATGCCGATGTGCGGCGGCAAAATTTCACGGAGAATCCCTTTGTAATAAGGATAATGCGTACATCCCAGCACCACGATGCCGTAACGGTCGAGATCGAAGGGAGCCAGCTTTTCGCGGAAGTATTCGGTCATGACGCGTTTGTCGAACTGCAGCGCCTCGCAGTGGCGCACAAGCTCCGGCAGCGGCAGGGAATCCACGATTCCGTCGCCGTCCACGCGCGAGACGAGCGCATAATATTTGGGCATCTGCAGCGTCAGCGGCGTGGCGAAGACGAGCACCCTTTTCCCGGTTGCGCGGTTCATTTCCACCGCCGGCTTGACGGCCGGCTCCATGCCGACGATCGGAAACGAGTACTTTTCCCTCAGCTCCGCGATGGCGATGCTGGTCGCCGTGTTGCATGCGACCACCAGCGCGTCGATGCCTTCTTGTATCATCGTTTCGACCATTTGCAGAACATAGGTCCTGACTTCGTCCTTGGACTTCGTCCCGTACGGAACGTGCACCGTGTCGGCCATATAAAGGTAATCCCGATCGGGAAGCCGTCTCAGCGCCTCGGCCAGCACCGTCAGGCCCCCGATTCCGGAGTCAAAAAAACCAATCGTCATAGGTTATCGTTTCCTAGTTATTATGTAGTTAGAAGATAACTCTAGCATATCGCGGCACAAGCCTTCAGGGCAAGAGCATTATCTTCCATATCTCCGCGGCGGCGGATTCCCCGGTTTGTTTTGACGCCGGCGGGCTTATCCCGTATAGCGCGACTCCAGCTTTTTGCCGACCAGCCAAAGAAGAAACAGCAACGTTGCTCCGACGGCGAGCCGCCAGGGGTGGTCGACAAGCGCCCGCAAATCGTGTCCGAGAAACGACAACGTAAAAATCATAACCGCCTTGCCTAGCAAAATCGCAGTCAGAAACGTATGCATTTTGATCTTGGACATGCCCGATGCGATATTGATCAGTGCCGAAGGAGAGAACGGGAAGCAGCAAAGCACAAAAATCGGCGTAAAACCTTTATGCTCGATCCAGGAAAAAAAACGCTCCATCCTCGGCATGCGCTGCCGGATCCGGTCGCCGAAACGGCCTGCGAAGCGGCGGGCAAGCATAAATACGATAAACGACCCCAGACTGACGCCAATCCAGGAGAGGAAAAATCCCCACCACAATCCGTAAGCCGTCGCATTGGCCACGACGATGACGACAAGCGGCAAAAAGGGCAAAAAAGCTTCCAGCAGCGGCAATAAAATGCCGGGCAGCGGCCCGAGGGCCGAGTAACGGTCCAGCAGCGCCCCGATGTCCTCGAGGCGGATGTTCTTCACGTAAGCAATCCATTCCTGCCACTGCTGATGGAGCAGCGGCGCTTCCGCAATATGAAACATATCATACCTCACGCAGTCCGCTTCGGTTTCTAGCCGCGAAACAGACGAAATGGAAAAAGCAAATAGACGATGCAAATGGCGACAAAGACCGCGCCGGCGAAGCCGACGACAAACGGCTCGCCCAGCGAAGCCGCCGCAAGGCCCCCCATACTGGGGCCGATCATGCCGCCCAGGCCTTCCACGGTGGAAAACACGCCCCAGCCAAGGCTCCGCTGATTCGGCGGAACGTAAGCGGCGAGCAGGGCGTTCCAGGCGGGCAGCACGGCCGCGTAGGCGACGCCCAGAACGCCGGCCATCACAAACGAAAGCGCGACGGGCGGCTTCAGCGTCAGCGCGAACAGGGTCAGCCCGAATACGCAAAAACCGGCGGCAAGGAACCATTGCTTGCCGTAGCGGTCCGACAGCCGCCCCATCGGAATGAGCCCGATCGCCGTAAAGGCGCCGCCGGTAAACAACAGGATCGAATATTGCGACGGGCTCATGCCCAGGTGGTTCCCGGCAAAGCTGGGCAGAATCGGGAGAAGCATCCCGGCGGCAAGGGTTTGCAGGACCATGCCGGGCAGCAGCGGCCTCATCTCCCGGAGCCGCGCCGTAAGCTGAGCAAGCTGCTTGGCAAACGGAAGAACGCTCACCTCCGCCTGCGATGCGGCGGGAATGAGGAGCGACAGCAGGCAGGACGCGACGGACACCCCGACCATCGCCCAATAAGCGAGCCCAAGGCCGCGCTCGAGCAGCAGGTTCGACGCGACGGGCCCGGTTCCGAGGCCGACGAGCCAAACCGTATACAAAATGCCCATCTGCGTAGCCCGCCGTTCCTCCTTCACCTGCGACAGGCAGACGATCCAAATCGGCGAGATGCCGATGCCGAGCAGGGCGGAAGCGGCAATGAACAGCCAGGGCCATTCGGCGTACCCCGCCAGCAGCATGCCGGCGAGCGTGGCCAGCAGCCCGAAGCCGACGACAAGCTTGACGCCCGCGCGTTGGAGAAAATAGCCGATACTCAGCTTGACCATCGTATCGGACACATAATGCGCCGACACGGCGATGCCGATGACGTCGAGGTTCAGGCCTAGCGCTTTGTTTCCGTAGATCGGAAGAAAGCTGATGAGCACCGCTCCGCGAATGAACTCGGTCAAAAAAAGAATGGCGCCGTAAAGCGGCATTTCGGGACGGAACAGCGGCTTGGCCGCCGAGATGTTCGCAGGCATGTTTTCCTCCCTCCCGTCACTCGCCGCGTTCGGCCGAATCGGCCGGGCGGACGGGCAACCCGTATCGAAGCGCGGGAGGGACGTCGGCCCGTTGCGGTTCGGTCTGCGCTCTTCTCCGCGGGACAACGGCATCGTCCCCTGCGGCGCGGTTCCCGTTAACCTTGATTATAGGTAAATTTAGCAGAATATCCAAGGCGATCCGATCCGCGGCCGTTTCCTTCCGCAGCGAGGCGAGAGACGATTTCATCTTCCGCATCCGTTCGCGGCTTGCAAGCAGCGCGGAAACCGAGCGCGCCAGCCCGTCCGGCGTGTTGCAGATGACGGCGGCCCCTTTGGAAGCGAGATAGCGCGCGTTGCCGAGCTCCTGTCCCGGTATCGGTCGGTACAGGAAAATCGGCAGGCCGGTCGCGATGGCCTCGGAAAGCGTCAGTCCTCCGGGTTTCGTAATGATGCAATCGGACAGCGCCATCAGCTCGTCAATTCGTTCTACGTATCCGAATACGGAGACGTTTCGGCTTTCCGCTTCGAACGCGTGGCGCATGGCGTTTTCCAGGTTCCGGTCGCGTCCGCAAACGATCGCGATCTGCACGTCGTGCATGGCCATCAGTTGGCGGCACCACTTGGCGATGACGTTCGGAGCGCCGATTGCCCTGGCCATGACGAGCACGACGCGGCGCGCCGGATCGAGGCCGTAGTGGAACGCGCCGCCTTCGGGACGCTTAGGCTGGGAGAAAACCGGGCGGAGCGGGATGCCGGTGACGGCGATCCGGGAGCGCGGGATGCCGATTGCGGCGAGCTGGCGGGCCAGATCGTCGGTCGCGACAAAATATTTCCGCACCCGCGGATGAACCCACCGCATATGCAGGTCGAAATCGGTGATGACGTTGTACATGGGAATGTTCAGGCGATTGCGTCTGTCGATAAGGGGAAGCGCAAGCATGGGGAACGTATGAATAATGGCATCGGGGCGTTCGGCTTCGATCATTTTTCGCAGCGTCTGCGCTCCGATCGAATGAAGCCAATGGGCCAATGCGGATTGCGGCCTCATGTCTTTGGTGAAGTTGTATACGAAGCCGTAAACGTTGGGACACAGCGTGTAGCTTTTCTGGTAAATGAACCGGCTGAGTTCGTTCAGCTTCGGATGGGCTTTTGCAAGCAGGTCGATCAGCCGGACGTCTTGAACGCCCAACCGCTCGAAGCCCGTTTTCAAAGCGCTGGCCGCCTGATAGTGCCCTTCTCCGAAGCTGGCATAGAGCACCCACAATTTGAGCTGCGCGGCTCTCGCCTCCGTTGTCGTTGTTCCCGCCATGTTAAGCCCGTCCTTTCTGCGGCGAATGTCTTCATAGCAGAATGGTGCCCCAACCCGCCGGACGGAATTCCGCCGTGAGCATTCTTCCTCCGGCGGAGTTCATCAAGCGAATGGAATCAAGATCAGCATAGCGGGCAACTATTAAGTCATTGTCAACTGAGCGTCAAATAAGCAGATTAAACAGCAGCGGATCCTTGTTCAGCTCCATGAACCGGTACCCTTTGCGCTTCATCCGTTCGATCAGCGGCTCGTAATCGGCTTTGTTTTTGAGCTCGATGCCGACCAGGGCGGGACCGTTTTCCTTGTTGTGCTTTTTGGTATATTCGAATTGGACGATATCGTCGTCCGGCCCGAGCACGTCGTCGAGAAATTCGCGAAGCGCCCCGGCCCGCTGCGGGAAATTCACCATGAAATAATGCTTCAATCCTTCGAAAATAAGCGAACGTTCCTTGATTTCCTGCATCCGGTCGACATCGTTGTTGCCGCCGCTGACGATGCAGACGACGTTTTTGCCTGCGATTTGGTCGCCCAGCGAAGCGAGCGCTGCCACCGGGAGCGCGCCTGCAGGCTCGGCCACGATCGCATGCTCGTTATAAAGCTCCAGAATGGTCGTGCAGACGCGGCCTTCGTTCACGACCACGATGTCGTCCAGCAGTTCGTCGCACATGGCGAACGTCAGGTCGCCGACCCGCTTGACCGCCGCGCCGTCGACGAATTTGTCGATCTCTTCGAGTGTGACGACCTCCCGATTTTCCCGGGAGCGCAGCATGGAGGCGGCGCCTTCGGGTTCCACGCCGATGATTTTCGTCGCCGGGCTGACGGTTTTGACGTAGGCGGCAACCCCTGCGGCCAGTCCGCCGCCGCCTACGGTAACGAGCAGCACGTCGATCGGCTCGGTGCTGGCTTCAATGATTTCTTTTCCGACGGTTGCGTTGCCGGCGATAATGCGAGGATCGTCGAACGGGTGAACGAAGGGCAGCCCTTCCTCGGAACTGTGCCTGACCGCTTCGGCGTAAGCGTCGTCGAACGTATCGCCGACGAGCCGCACTTCCACGTTGTCGCCGCCGAACATTTTGACCTGGTTGATTTTTTGCCGGGGCGTCGTCGTCGGCATGTAAATGATGCCGCGGATGCCAAGCGAATGGCAGGAGTAGGCGACGCCTTGCGCATGGTTGCCGGCGCTGGCGCATATTACGCCCTTGCGGCGCTCTTCTTCGGACAGGGAGGAGATCAGGTGGTAGGCTCCGCGGATTTTGAACGAGCGCACGACCTGCTGGTCCTCGCGTTTGAGAAACACATTGGCGCCGTACTTGGCCGACAGCCCGCGGTTGTGCTGCAGCGGGGTCGGCACGACGATGCCTTGAAGCACGCGGTGGGCGTGAAGGATGTCTTCCAGACGAACTGGCGTATCGGTCCAAATGCGCGGATGGGTCATCGGCAATCCTTCCTTTCGGGTTCTGTGCGATTCGACCGGCTCCGGAAAACAAAAAGCCGCCCCCGAAGGGACGGACTTCGATCCGTAACGGCGCATGGAACTTCCTAGATCGATGGGACGGTCGAATCGGGTTCCGACGTACAATTTATTTAATGTTATACTCTTACATAGGGCGGAAGTCAATCCGTATTGTTGCAAATTCGCGCAAGCGTATGCGGGAAGGAGGATCGAGGGTGAAAAAGCTGCTGATCGCGTGCGTTGCGCTCGTTTTGCTCATGGCCGGAGCGGGGGGCGCGGCGTATCTGTACATCGCTCCGGACGAGGAACTCGACCTAATCTACGCCGAAGTGCCGCTGCGCGATCGTTTGTTGGAGATGGCCGGGCGCTTGTCGACGGAACTTACGCTCACCGAAGCGGATGTCAACAATCTGGCAAAAGCGTCGCTGGCGCGCAATCCTGAAGTGGCGGACGATCTGGAGATCACGGGCGCGAGGTTCGAACTGAAGGAGGACCGGGTCGTCGCGCACGTCAATGTCCGGTGGAAAGCGCGTATCCCGGCCGGCGCCGTCGTTGAATACCGTCTGTCTTGGCAGCCCCCCTATCTTGTCGCTACGCCCGTTAAAGCGAGAATCAAGGATGTTTCGCTTCCCCGGGAGCGGCTTGGGCTTGGGGACATTGCCGTTCCGCTTGGCGAGCATTTGCCCAAGGGGCTTCAGATCGAAAAGGTTCATGCGGGCGAGGGAAAGCTGACGGTGTCGTTCCGTAAGCCGAGCTTGCCGGATTTGCGAGGTTTGCGGGATTGGGCGGGAATTTAAAGGTTGGTTTAAAAAAAGCGGCTTTCGTTGTGCGGAAGTTCCCGTTTCGGGTATACTATAATCGAGCCCGCTCGCCGAAAGCGAATTCTTATCCAAACAAACGTAAGCGTTTACAAAAATCTGCGTTATTCGCATCTCGTAAGGGGGTGAAACCTTTGCGCCGTCGATCCGGTATATATAGGGAAAGGAGGACGAAAGTGATGAAAGCGGTCGTGGACCGACGCAGGCGGTTCGGTCGACGGGCGTGGGCTGCGACTGCCGGTGCCGTTTGGGCCTTGTGCCTGGGAACTACGCCCGCATTTGCAGCCGATTCGTACGAAGGATTTCGCGCTCAATCCGGTATGGCGACGCTGCCGCTTCTGGCGGCAATGGCGTTCGGCATTGTGGTGGCGGTTGTCGCGGTGATCGCCTTTCTGCAAATGACGAACCAATCCCGCGGAATCAGCGACGAGCAGACGGCTGCCGGCGAAGAAACGGCGGAGGAGCGGTTCGAAGCATCCGCCGGCGCAAATTCGTACGGCGGAGAGTCGTTCAGCGCGGAGCCGACCGAAGCGGAGACGGCCGGCGCTGAATCGTTCGGCAAGACGGACGGCAACCGGCGTGATAGTCTGTTTCAAACGATGGACGTGGCGCTTCCCGGAGATGCGCGGCAATGGTCGTCGCCCGCTGCGCGGCCGGAGCCCGCGCAGAAAGCCGCAGAAGGGGAGCCGAGGCTTTGCGGACTGGACGGCGAGTTTGCCGGCAGTTCCTTTCGGGTGACCGAACGCGCTTTGTATATCGGACGGGACGCGTTGCAATGCGGTCTCGTGTTCCCGAGCGACGCCGGGGACGTCAGCCGCAAGCATTGCTCGCTCCGTTATGTGGCCGACAGAAGGACCTTTTTGCTGGAAGACCACGGATCGTCGAACGGAACGTTTCTGTCCGACGGAAGAAGGCTCGTTCCGGGCCGGATCTACGAGCTGCTTCCGGGCGACGAATTTACCCTTTCGGGTTCCAAACACCGGTTTGAGGTCCGGGATTGAGCGGCCTAAGGCAGGCTGCCTCTCTCCCCGGAGAAAATGCGCCAGATGTCCCAATATTGACGGTTTTGCTTTCAACCCGGCCGCAAAGCTGTTATAATAAAAATAACGAGAATTTTGAAAATTCGTTGCAGTCGGGGTGGACAGCAGGTAAGAAGCAAAACTTGCGGGACTTGTTCCGCTGGGAGGGATTGTCATGGCGAAACGAAGCCACAACGAAGTTCAGGAAAGTTTGGTGGAGCTGACTAGAATTTTCCGACCCAAGGATCCACGCAAGTTTGTCAAGGACTATATCCGCAAATACCGGGTTACGGGCGGATATGAGGACGAATTGACCTTGCTCGTCGAACGCGAGATGGACAAATTGAATTCCACGGTTTCTTAAGACAACGACAAGACCGATCCGGAATGGGGGCTTCGCCGCAGCAGGGATGGTCCCGTCCGGTATTTTTATAAAGGTTGAAATCCGGATTGAACAATCAAAGGAGCCGGCCCGTAAGTAGCCAATCTACTTGAGGGCCGGCTCTTTTTGTGACAAAAATGGATTTGTTTTTGGAATATGTGTCATTTCCGGATTTACCATCTCCTTCTTTGATAAGAAGCGAATTCTTTCTTTATAGCTCCTCCGTCATTTGACTTATGAGCTGCCTCCGTCCGTTCGCTCGGTTCGGCGGGATATGCCCGATTTAATTGCTGTTTTGGCCCTTGGATTGGGTGGTCGCGAGAAAACGGGCTCTGCAGTTGCTGTAATAGCAACTGCAGGACCGCTTGCCTGGCTCAGTGGGCAAGATTCCCGATTTAATTGCTGTTTTGGCACTTGGATTGGGGGATTGCGCGAAAACGGCCCTGCAGTTGCTGTGATAGCAACTGCAGGACCGCTTGACCCGTCCGGCGGACAAGAAATCTCGAAAAGAGGGATCTCACGAATACGGATTTTTGCTGCGTAACAAGCCTTGCCTGAACAAACGCAAGTTTGCGCATGGCGCGTACGTCGCCGGACAACCGTTTAATTCTGCGGAACTTTTTCGTAAAGCGGAACCGGCACTTCGTTGCCTCCGCCGAACGTGTACTGGACCAGCCTGTTGAAGTCCGGAAGAAGGGGCTTCAGCGGGCGTTGCGCCCAGTCGGCTTTGGCAAACTCGAGCAGCTGGTTGACGAACTCCTGGTTGGCGGAAATATGCACTTCCGAATATTTTTGCCCGCTGGCTCTCCGGACGGTGTCGCCGATCACTTGCCTCAGCTCCGTGGACAAGTCGGACGGGTCCTTGTGGGAAAAGTAGGAGTTATAGGGCGAGACCATTTGCCGATAGCTCCACTTGGAGCTTCCGGTATCGTTGTTGTATACGCCGTCCGTCGTTCCCGAGTTGTCCTGTTCCTTGGTCATCGGTCCGCCGTGCGATTTGGTGCCCGTAGCCGACCAATCGGTCAAGATGGCGACATAGGCGTTCTTGTCCGTCACCATAACGATGGCGGAGCTGACCCCGGGAAGCGCGCGCACTTTATAGGAAAGCTTGGAATCGTACTTGAAATAACGGTTTTCATGCTGCTTGGGATCTCGGGTCGTCGATCCGTAAGAACGGGCCGTCTGCATTTTCGGATCGTGATGCGCGCGGCTGGAATAATCGTAGGCGCTGCGTTGAAAATGAGCCTTGTAGTTGCAGCCGGACGCGGCGCAGGCGATCGCGAGAGCGACGCCGCAAACTAGCCATCGGCGTATCATCGTTGTTCCTCCCCTTAGATGGAGCGATTGCGCATATTGTTCGCGCCGCAGGTTCAAAGTATGTACATGCCCGATACATAAAACAAGGAGCGGTTGGCAAATCTTTGAGGGAAGAAAAAACGGCTTGATCGGGAGTTCGGCCCCGGGCGGGGGCACCCGAAGAATCACGGGAGAGTAAAGAGGAGGCGCGGTTGAAATCCCTTGATCCGCAACGTTTTTGACAGTTTTGAGAACAATTTGTGAACTGTTCTGTGAACGTTGACAAAATGATACACGAATCCTTATAGTTATTAAAGTGATTGCGAACGTCAAAATTTGGTCACACATCTTGCGCAACACGTAGTCTGCCGCCAGATTTCCTATTATTGGCAGCCTATGAAAACGTCAAAGTGGGGTTGAAAATGATGAATCGGTGGCGTGTAATGAAGCGGTTACTTCCGCTGATGGCAGGGATGGCGCTGGTTCTTTCGGCTTGCGGGCGGGAAGACCTGTCCGCGTTGAACCCGCAAGGTCCTGTCGCACGGCAGCAGCTGGAATTGATGAAGATTTCGATCGGCATCATGTCGCTGGTTGTCCTCGTGGTTTTTACCATCTGTATTTATGTGCTGATCCGTTACCGGCGGCGCAAAGGCGACAACAGCATTCCGAAGCAGGTGGAAGGTAACCATAAGCTTGAAATTATTTGGACGGTTATTCCGATCATCCTGCTGATCATTCTGGGCGTGCCGACGATTTCGACCGTTTTCGGCTTGTCCAAGGATTATTCCAACGATCCGAATGCCCTTAAGGTTAAAGTAACGGCCCATCAATATTGGTGGGAATTCGAATATCCGGATCTGGGCATTACCACCGCTCAGGAGCTTGTCGTTCCGACCGGCAAGAAAATCCAGTTCGAACTCACTACCGCCGACGTCAAGCACTCCTTCTGGATTCCGTCGATCGGCGGCAAGATGGACAACAACGACGGCCTGACGAACAAGATGTACCTGGAGTTCGACAAAGAGGGCGTCTACCGCGGCAAGTGCGCCGAGCTTTGCGGCCCTTCGCACAGCTTGATGGACTTCAAGGCCAAAGCGGTTGATCAGGCTTCGTTCGACCGTTGGGTGGCGGCGATCAAGGCTCCGGTTGAAATGCCGAAAGACGAAGCCGTCAAGGCGGCGTTCCAAAACAAGTGCTTGACCTGCCACGCAATCGGCGAAACAAGCACCGGGTCCAGCGCGCCGAACCTGACAGGCATCGGAAGCAGGCTGACGGTCGGCGGCATTCTGTTCAACGACGAAGCGCCTGTGGTCGACAACCTGATCAAATGGATCACCGATCCTCAGAAGGTTAAGCCGGGCAACATGATGCCCAAAGCTCAGGATCTGGAGTTGACGGATGCCGAGCTTAAAGGAATTGCGGAATACCTGGCAAACAACAAGCTTGAATATTAAATGACGGGTGAATGAAGGGGGACGCGGCTTTGGCTGCTCATGCGCACACAGTCAAGCGTTATCGGGGCTTAATGGATTGGCTGACGACCGTCGACCATAAAAAGATCGGCATCCTGTACTTAATCGCGGGTGGGCTGTTCTTCCTTATCGGAGGACTGGAAGCGATTCTGATCCGGATTCAGCTGATCAAGCCGATGAACAATTTTGTTTCCGCCGATACGTTTAACGAACTGATCACGATGCACGGTACGACGATGATTTTCCTTGCGGCGATGCCGCTGCTGTTCGCCTTGATGAACGCGGTCATCCCGCTGCAAATCGGGGCGCGCGACGTCGCGTTTCCGTTTCTGAACGCACTTGGCTTCTGGACCTTCTTCTTCGGCGGCCTGCTGCTGAATATCAGCTGGTTTACGGGCCACGTGCCGGACGCCGGATGGACGTCCTACGTGCCGCTTGCCAGCCCGACCTACAGCGAAGGAGCGGGCGTCGATTACTACGTTCTCGGTCTGCAGATTGCCGGGATCGGGACATTGCTCGGCGGCATCAACTTCATGGCCACCATCATCAACATGCGGGCGCCGGGCATGTCCTTCATGCGGATGCCGATGTTCACCTGGACGATTTTCATCACGTCCGCTTTGATCGTTTTCGCGTTTCCGGTACTTACCGTCGGTCTTGTTGCGCTGATGTTCGACCGTTTGTTCTTTGCGAACTTCTTCGAGACGGCCGCTGGCGGCAGCGGCGTGTTGTGGGAACACATCTTCTGGGTGTTCGGTCACCCTGAGGTTTACATTCTGATCCTGCCGGCTTTCGGCATCATCTCCGAAGTCGTCAGCACCTTCTCGCGCAAGCGCTTGTTCGGTTACAGCTCGATGGTGTTCGCTACCGTCCTGATCGCCTTCCTCGGCTTCATGGTCTGGGCGCACCACATGTTCACGACCGGTCTCGGCCCAGTGGCGAACGCTCTGTTCTCCATCGCGACGATGCTGATCGCGGTGCCGACCGGCATCAAGATTTTCAACTGGCTGTTTACGCTGTGGGGCGGCTCGATCCGCTTCACCGCCGCATCCCTGTTCGGCATCGGGTTCATTCCGACGTTCGTCATGGGCGGCGTCACCGGCGTTATGCTGGCTTCCGCGCCGGCCGACTACCAGTATCACGACACGTACTTCGTCGTAGCGCACTTCCACTACGTTATCGTTGGCGGTCTGATGTTCGGCATTTTCGCCGGCATGTTCTACTGGTGGCCGAAGATGTTCGGACGGCTGCTTAACGAGACGCTGGGCAAAATCACGTTCTTTACTTTCTTCATCGGGTTCCACCTGACGTTCTTCGTGCAGCACTTCCTCGGTCTTCTGGGGATGCCGCGCCGCGTATGGACATACCTGGATGGCCAAGGCCTTAACGGCATGAACCTGATCAGTACGATCGGCGCGATCCTGATGGGCATTGCCACGATCGTGATGCTGATCAACATTGCCGTAACGTCGCTGAAACGGCCCAACGCCGCGAACGACCCGTGGGAAGACGGCCGTACGCTCGAATGGTCGATTCCTTCGCCGCCGCCGGAGTACAACTTCAAGCAAATTCCGCTTGTCCGCGGCTACGACGCTTGGTGGAAAGAGAAAATGGAAGGCAAAAAGGCGATGACGCCGGCAGAGCCGCCGGGACCGATTCACATGCCGTCTCCTTCGATCCTTCCGTTCTTCATGAGCGTCGGCCTGTTCATCTCGGGCTTCGGGTTCATTTACGACAAGCTGTTCCTCGCCATCGGCGGCCTTGCCGTTACGCTGATTTGCATGCTGCTGCGTTCGGTATTTGACGACCATGGTTTCCATATCGAAGAGCATGAACAGGAGAAAGGGGTGACCGCATGAGCACGCATCAACACGCAGAAGGCCAACTGCCTCACGAGCCGGAGAAGGCGACGCTGGAAGGCCGCAACAAAATCCTCGGCTTCTGGCTGTTCCTCGGCGCGGAAACCGCGCTGTTCGGCACCCTGTTCTCGGCGTTCCTTGCGCTTCGTCACAATATCGGAGACGGGCCGAGCCCGCAGCATCTGTTCGAACTGCCGATGGTCTTCGCCGCGACGATGATCCTGTTGACTTCCAGTCTCATGAGCGTGTTCGCCGTTCAGGCGATGCACCGCCACAAGGTCAAGGAAATGGTCGGCTGGCTGATCGCCACGATCGTGCTCGGCCTGGCGTTTCTCGGCCTCGAAATTTACGAATTCAACACCTACGTCAGCGAAGGCCACAAGATGACGACGAGCGCGTTCAGCTCCTCGTTCTATACGCTGGTCGGTTTTCACGGCGCGCACGTGGCGTTCGGGGTTTTGTGGATCGGTTTGCTCATTCTGCAAATCTTCAAGAAAGGCCTGACCGTCGTCACCGCTCCTAAAATTTACGTATCGGCGATTTACTGGCATTTCATCGACGTCGTATGGGTGTTCATCTTCACCGTTGTATATTTGATGGGAAAGGTAGGTTAAGCCCATGTCGAGCCATCATTCGACTTCCGAAGGCGGCGCGAAGCGTCATAGAACGGAAGGCCCGCAAAAGCATATCGTTGCGTTTATCCTGTCTCTGGCGCTGACGGTTATCGCGTTTGCCGCGGTCGCCGCCGGCGAAATTAACACTACCTTTACCTACATCATCCTTGTGGCCATGGCCATCGTTCAGGTGTTTGTCCAGTTGGCTTTCTGGATGCACATGAAGGATAAAGGGCATTTGTTCCCGATTATCGGGATCGTGTCCGGATGTTTTGTGGTATTCTTGATGGTCATCATGGCCTTATATTGGGTATGGTGGTAATCGTAACAGGTTAAACTGCAAAGAGGCGGCCGTCGTTCCGCCTCTTTTTTTCCATTTTTGCGCGTCTGGTGAAAGGAGGGATCGGGATGCAGGGATTGGAATACTTTTCGTTCAGCGACTTGTGGAGTCCTTTTTTTATGATCTTCATGCTGCTGGTCGCTACGCTGTACGCCTTTGTCGTCGGTCCGTGGAGGGGATGGTTCGGCGGGGAAGCGGTGCCGATCGGCAGGCAGGCCGTTTTCTACTTCGCCATCCTGCTGCTTTACCTTGTGCATGGGGGACCGCTTAGTCTGCTGGGACATCTGATGTTCACGTTCCATATGTCCGATATGGCGATTTCCTATATTGCCGTGCCGCCGATGCTGCTGTACGGGATTCCGGGATGGCTGTGGCGTTGGGCATTCGACCGCAAGTTCTGGCGGCCGCTGCGTTTTCTTGCCAATCCGCTGTTCGGCTTGTTCGCCTTCAATCTGCTGTTTTCGTTTTACCACATGCCGGATATTCACGACTGGATTATGGTCCGTTACTTTATCCACGGTTCCTTCTACGTGCTGCTGCTTGCTGCCGCCTTATTGAACTGGTGGCATGTCCAGTGCCCGGTTCCGGAATGGTCAAGGCTGACGTCCCTGCGCAAGCTCGGCTATATTTTCGCCAACGGCTTGCTGCTTACGCCCGCCTGCGTGCTGATCATTTTTGCGGGCGAGCCCTTGTTTGCGGTATACAACGATCCGCAGGTCTGGGCGAAGGCTATGGGCTATTGCGTCTCCGGCGATCCGGGCAGACTGCTCGAGAAGTTCCAGGGTCCCGCGTTCTTTAACCTGATGACAGGCCGGGAGGACCAACAGCTTGGCGGCATCATTATGAAACTGCTCCAGGAGTTTATCAACATTTGGGCGCTTTATGCCGTGTTCATGCAATGGTTCCGCAAGGAAAGGGCGCAGGAGGACGACCCGGCGCTCGATCGCTCGGCTTCGGGACGTTTGAACAATGTGTGAAGAAACGTTCGAACATTTGCTGAACGTCCGGCGGGAAGGTAAAATGGAGTCAGTTGTTACCTTATTTTGAGCGGGAGAATCGGGACATGACCTGGTACGAAATTTTTCCAACGATCAGCACAAGCCTCATTGCGATAAGCGCGATTCTCGTTGCGATCGGCTGGCGGTTTATCATCGTCGGCAAGCGGAACGCGCACGAGAAAACGATGCTCGTGGCCGCGGTGGCCGCGCTGTTGTTCTTTATCATCTACGTGTCCCGGACGATCTTTATCGGCAATACGACCTGGGGCGGACCGGAAAGCCTGAAGACGGTTTATCAGGTGTTCCTGATCTTTCATATCGTGCTGGCAACGGTTGCCGCCGTGTTCGGCCTCACGACGCTGACGCTGGCGTTCCGCCAAAATTTCGGCAAACACCGGAAATGGGGACGCGTGACCTCGGTCGTTTGGTTTATCACCGCGATCACCGGCATCACCGTTTACGTGCTGCTCTACCTGATGTATCCGGGCGGCCATACGAAACCGGTCATCGACGCGATTTTCGGCTGAGCGGATCAAGGGTTCGAAAGGGGAAAAGGCTGTTCCGAAGGCGGGTTCGCCTTGCGGAGCAGCCTTTTTGCCATGATCGCCATTTAGCGCGTTTCCGAACCTTCTTCGTTCTCCTGGCGGTTGGAGGCGAATGCGTTCCGATCGGCGGAACGGTTCTGCTTGAACGCCTCGGCCGCTTCTTCCGCGGAAAACTCCGTATCGTCGGTTCCTTCGCCCGGCGCGGGGATTTTGTTTAGCTTGGTCGTCTGAACTTCGGCCTTGGACGGGCGGTTTTGACGTTTCTCCATGAGCGGTTCCCTCCATTTTCGACTGGAATCAGGGATTAGGATTCCAAACGCGGCTTTTTTATATGCCTGGCCTTTCGCAAAAAACTTACTCGGCTTCCGATTTGAACACTTTGTAAAACAAGGAAGGAACCGGCGTTTGAAAACGCATCGTTTCTCCGGATACGGGATGCGCAAACGCAAGCACTCTGGCATGCAGCCCCAGCCGGCCGATGGCTCTCGACCTCGCCCCGTATTTCTTGTCCCCGACGATCGGGTGGCCCAAATCCTGCATGTGCACGCGGATCTGATTTTTGCGCCCCGTCTCCAGCCTGACTTCCAGCAAGCTGAAGTTTCGGTCGGCATGCAGCACCTTGTAACGGGTTACCGCATGCTGGCCGTCTCCCGGCCTCGGGCTCGAGTACATCTTCATCGCCCTGTTCTCTTTAAGCCACGATTCAATGACGCCTTCCTTCTGTTTGACTTGCCCTTCCACCAGAGCTACATACACGCGTTCCTTGACCATGTCCCGCCAGTTGTTTTGCAGCGTTTGCTGAACGCTTTCGCTTTTGGCGAACAGCATGAGACCGGAAGTGTCCCGGTCGAGCCTGTGCACGATGAATATGCGGTTTTTCGGATGTTGGGCGCGGACGTGCTCCATTAACTGCCGGTACGCGGTCAGTTCGCCGTCTTGACCTGCGGAGATGGAGAGCAGCCCGGCTTCTTTATGAACGACGATCACGTCGGCGTCTTCATAAACGATGGACAGCCCGAACAGGCGGGGCGGTGGGGCGGTCTTCTTCAGATTCACCTCTACCGTCTGGCCCGGCCGAAGCGGCAGGTTGTAGGCCGTTTCCACGCGGCCGTCGACCGACACCTGACCGCGGGCAAGGATGGACTTGACGGCGTTGCGGCCCTGATGGGACAGCATTTCCCGCAAAAAGGGAAGCAGTTCGCCTTCGGTCCGGACGGTGAACGCCTTTGTAGGGCCGTTATGGCCCGCAGGCTTGCTCGTTTTTCTGTTCAACGCGATTCTTCCTCTCTGCTGCTGCATGCTTACACGATAACGGATTCCGGCCCGGTCTTCAAGTTGACAGGAAAAGGAACTGTGATTATACTGTGTATATAGATATACACACATAAACACTGACTACCATTGCGGGAGAGAGCAGAATGCGAGGCTTACAAGCGGTTCGGACCGTCTTCGTGTTTGAAATGAAGCGGGAGTGGTTCGGCGTGGTTGCCACGACCCTTTTCGCTTTATACTTCGGCATCGTCTTCGTCTTTACGGTCCACCCCGGAGCGAACGGCGAGCCGGCCGTGTTCATGAGCGGGATGCGCGACTGGGTGTACCTCTTTTCTTTTCCGCTGTTCGGATGTCTGATGCATCGCACCGTTTTTCATTATTGGCGCCACGATCCGTTCACGAAGCGGATTGCCCACTTCCGCACGATGCCCGTTCCGGTCGCGGCGATCGTCGGCGCGCGGTATGCGCAGAGCCTGCTGATGCAGTTTCTGGCCGGGGGCATGTTTCTGGCATGGCAGTTTATCGTGTCAACCGACCTTCAGAAGCTGGCCGAAATTGGGCAATGGATCGCGGCGGGACTGGTCTGGATCGGTTACGGGATGTTCGTGCAAACGTTCTACATCTATCTGGAGCTTGGATGCTCGGGCAAGACGTTCGTGCTCTATTACGCGGCCTACACGGCGGCGATGGGAGCGGCCGGAATTGCGCTCGGCCTCGCGAACGAGAGCCTCTTTCTGGACGTGCTGCGGGCCGTTCAGCGGCATCCGGTTATGTGCGTCTTAGCCGTCTGGATCGCGGCGGCCCTTGCGGCGCGGATCGGCAGCCGGCTGACGATGGAGCGGATGCGGCGTAGACGATATACGTTTTAGGAAAACTTAAGGCACCAAGAGTATGCAGCAACGTAGGGAATGAGGTGACTTTGTGTGGATCCCCATTCAAATTGACGAGAACCGTCCGGAACCGCTCTATCATCAGATCGAATCGCAATTGCGGGGACTCATTTTGAACGGGCAGCTGGAAGAAGGGGCCCTGCTTCCTTCCATACGGGAACTCGCCGCTTCGCTCAAATGCAGCGTCATTACGGTGCGCCGGGTATACCAGGACCTGGAGAGCGAAGGACTGCTGCGAACCCGGCAGGGGACGGGAACTTTTGTCGCCAAAGTGGACGAACAGGCCAAAGCCGGGCACCGGCTCGACCGGGTCATCGAAGCGTTCGAGCGGGCGGTGGAAGCCGGGCTGCAGCATCGCTGTTCGCAGGAAGAGTTGGAGGCGATTTTCCGGGATATTGTCCGCAAGCATTATCCGCAGGAGGGAGGAGAATCCGAATGAACGCGATGGTCTATACCGACGCGGCCGCATCGCTGAGCGGCGTTGCGGTCCGCCGGGACGGCTTTGCGTTCGGTCCGGTCGACCTCGAGATTCCGAGGGGGCTGGTGACGGCGATCGTCGGACCGAACGGGTCGGGCAAGAGCACGCTGCTTCGCGTGCTGCTGAAGCTGGAGCCCTGCGAAGGCCGGGTTGAGCTGCTGGGCGAGCCGATGGACGACGGCAGGGATGAAGAAGTGAAGGCGCGCATCGGGTTTGTGGCGGAGCTGCCGCATGCGTACGAGGATGCGTTGACGCCGGAGGAGAAGGCGAAGTTTGCCGCGAGCTGGTATCCCGGGTGGGACTGGGAGCGGTACCGGAAGCTGCTGCGCAGCTTCGATGCCGATCAGGCCCGCGGCAAGCTGCGCAAGCTTTCCAAGGGCATGCGGCGCAAGGTGGAGCTTGCCTGCGCGATGGCGCATAATCCCGAGCTGCTTATTCTTGACGAGCCTTCGTCCGGACTCGATCCCTTCGCTTGGAAAACGATGCTCGAGGAGCTGCATCGGTTCATGGAGCAAGGCGACCGGACGCTGATCATCGCTTCCCACATTACCCAGGAGGTGAAGCGGCTGGCCGATTGCATTCTGTTTATGCACAGGGGCAAGGTTCTTGGCTGCTACGAGAAGGATCAGCTGTTCGACGAGTGGCGCTCGCTGGTCGTTCAGCCTGTGGCGGAAGCCGGTTCCGACTGGCTTCGGAAGCTGCCGGTGCAGGGCTGGGCGGAAGCCGCTCCCGGCCTGTACCGGCTGGAGACCGACAAGGCCGGCGAGACGCAGGCATGCTGCCAGGACCAGGGCTGCCGGATTTTGTCCGTTCAGCGGATGGAACTGGAAGACATTCTTGGCTGTTTAATTCGCAGGGAGGAGAGAACACGATGAAACCGCTAGTGGTGGAACGCGTCGTCAAGCATTACGGAGACAAAACGGCCGTGAACGGACTCGGGTTCGAGGTGGCGGAAGAGGAAATTTACGGCTTGCTCGGAGCCAACGGCGCCGGCAAGACGACGACAATGAGGATGGTGCTCGGGCTGATCCTGCCGGATGAGGGTTCGATCCGATATTTCGGGAAGCCCTACAGCCAGGAGCAGTTGCGCATGCTCGGCTATTTGCCCGAAGAGAGAGGCATGTATCCGAAGATCAAGGTGAGCGACCAAATCATCTATCTTGCGCAGCTTCGCGGCATGTCGCGCAAAGATGCGGACGCGAACCTGAAGCACTGGCTCGAAAAGTTCGAAATATCCGAGTATTACAACAAGAAGGTCGAGGAGCTGTCGAAGGGCAACCAGCAGAAGATCCAGTTTATCGCGGCCGTCATTCACCGCCCGCGCATCGTCATTCTGGACGAGGCGTTCAGCGGCCTCGATCCCGTCAACGTGGAGCTGCTCAAGTCGACGGTCAAGGAGCTGCGCGACCAGGGCACAAGCATCCTGTTTTCCACGCACCGGATGGAGCATGTGGAGGAGCTGTGCCGCAACATCACCATCCTGCATCGCTCGAACCCGGTGCTGCAGGGCTCGATCAAGGAAATCAAGTCCCGGTTCCCGCAGGAGCGGGTGGCGCTTGCGGCCGACCGCCCGATCGAGGGATTGGAGCGGATCCCCGGCGTCGTCTCCGTCGCCCGGCTGGAAAACGGCAGCTACGACTTGCGCATCCGGGAACCGGAGACCGCCCAGCGCATTTTGCAGCACGCGCTCTCCCAGGGGCCGATTCGCCGGTTCGAGCTGCTCGAACCGACGCTGAACGAAATCTTTATCCGAACGGTGGGTGATCGTCATGAATAGCATGCTGACCGTCATGAAATTTACGATCCGCAACAAGCTTTACAGCAAATCGTATATCATTACGACGCTGATCATCGCCCTTCTGATGGCGCTCGGAGCGAACGCGCCTTACCTGATCCAGAAGCTTACCGGCAACAGCGAGCCGACCAAGGTCGGATATATCGAAGGGCAGCACAGCGAGATTACGCAGGGCTTGGCCGACTACTTCGCCGGGCAGGAAGAGCCCGATGTCACGCTGGTCGCGATTCCGCCGACAGGCTCGGAAGATTCCGACATCGATGCGCTCAAGCAGGCGATCAAGGAAGGGAAAATCAAGGGGTACATCACCTTTAAGGAAAATGCCGAAGTCGGCTTTCCCGACGTGACGTACAGCTCGGAGAAGTTGCTGGAGTCCTCCACGTCGCAAGCGCTGCAGGGAGCCTTGCAGATGGTCAAGACGAACATTGCGGTCTCCGCCGCCAAGCTGACGGAGTCCCAGCAGAAGAAGCTGTTTGCGCCGGTTTCCCTGACATCCGTGCAAATTTCGCTGAGCGAAGACGAGGGAACGGGCAAATCGGTGGAAGAACAGGCAACCGCGATCGGCCTGACTTACGTTATTATCATTCTGCTCTTTATGGCCATTATGATTACGGGCACGATGATCGCGACCGAAATTACGGCGGAGAAAAGCTCGCGGGTCATGGAAATTCTCGTCACCAGCGTCGCGCCCCTGAAGCAAATGTTCGGCAAAATCATCGGCACGTTCATCGCGGGGCTGACGCAATTGGTCGTGCTCGGCGCGGTGTTGGCGGCGAACCTGTCGCTTCCGCAAAACAAAGACGCCTTCGCTTCGTTCGGCATCCGGCTGGATTCGATCGACCCGTTGCTGCTCGTCTTTGCGGTGTTCTTCTATCTGGCCGGCTATTTCCTGTTCGCGACCTTGTTCGCCGCGCTGGGCTCGATGGCCAGCCGGACGGAGGACATGAATCAGGTCGTCATGCCGGTCTCGATGCTAATGCTGATCGGCTTCTACATCGCGATTTACGGCCTCAGCAATCCGGATAGCCCGCTTGTCGTCGTCTGCTCGTTTGTTCCGTTTTTCGCTCCGTTTCTCATGTTTCTGCGCATCGGTCTTTCCGATCCGCTCTGGTGGGAGACGACCCTCTCCATCGTATTGCTTCTTGCGACGACCGGCCTTCTCGGATGGTTGTCGGCCAAAATTTACCGCACCGGCATTCTGATGTACGGCAAGCGGCCTACCATCAAGGAGCTGCTCAAGGCGATGAAGGCGTACAAGGTGTAAGGAGGTCGCGCAACGGCTGGCGCAAGGGCTGCGCGGGGGCCCAAAAGAGAAGTCCGTCGGATCCATGGAGGGATTCGGCGGGCTTTTTTCGTGTCGGCAGACACCGGCGCGGGGATCCGGCGGACCGTCGTTCCGCTGATATGAACGAAACCTGTCAACCATTCTGTGGGCAGCCTTGTTTTTGGCGTACCTAAATAGAGCCTGTCAAGCGGTTTTCTTTACAGGCGACTCCATTTGCCCATACTTTCAAGGTCACCCGGCATTTTTGCCGGGCCTGCCTTACGGCGAGTAACGGGGTGCAGGGGGTTGTACTCCCTGCGTTTCCCCTTTAGGGGACGGAAGGGGGGATTCTTCCTTAGCTCAGAGGCAAAAGCAATACGTTGGTTGGCAAGCTGATATTCGTGGTTTCACACACATTTTTCATACGTCTGAAGAGCTGTACCGCTAACTATTTTCGGGCTTAAGCCCTAACACTTTGCGCAAACGGAACACGCGGTTTTTCTCTTCACCTTTCTGATTTTGCCTCTGAGGTAAAAAAGAATTCCTCCCCCTGCATCGCCTCCTTTCCTTGAAATGTCGTCATCCACCCAATATGAGCGGCGCTCGATTTATCCCGCAGCCTTTTGCAGTTGCAATCTTTCCGTTTCCTTCGCAATGGCCCATACAAATCCTGCGAGTTCCCTAGCTATCGCCACCGTTACGCATCCTTTGTGTTTTCCTTTCCCCATCAGGCTCTTGTACTTCTTGTGTAACCGATGTTGCGCTGCCCAAGCAATGGCTTGTATTTCGGATGGCAGTCCGGCAATACGGTCTCTCAACTTTCTCCGAATGGCCGGGCTGTGACGATAGCTCCAAGCGGCTTCCACCAACACTCTTCGTAAATGAGCGTTTCCTGCTTTGGTTATCCCGCCTTGCCGACGGCTGTCCCCCGTGGAAAATTCACTGGCGACAAGCCCGCAGTAGCTCATAAACGAGGTAGGTCGCGGAAACCGGGCAATGTTTGCGATCTCCGACGAAAGGGTGGCCGCCGTTATCAAAGCTACGCCTCGCAAGGCCTGGAAAGCCTGAATCAACGGGGCCTGTGTGCTGATTTCGGCTTGTTTTTCGATTTCTTGTTCATACCTCTTGATGCGTTCTTTGGTTTCCCATATCGATTGACGGTACTCTTCAAACGTAAGGCGATGACATTCATTGGAAAACCGTAGCGTATCCAGCCATTCTTCATAAGCAAAGGTTCCGGGTTTGGCGCCCTTGGCATTTGTAAGTTGATGTCGTAACAAGAATTTGCCGAGCCGTTGCTTATGGCGATTCAGATCTTCTTTCGCATCCTCGCGGGCACGAACTAAATCCCGCAGCGCTTCATCTTCGGGTGTAGGAACGTAGACCGGGGTCAGCTCTCCTGCACGAAACAGTTGAGCCAGTCGCAGCGCGTCTCGTTTGTCTGTCTTTACTCGATCGCCTGCGCGCTTAGGGATGAGTGATGGAGCCACAACGGTGCAGTGAATATCCATTTCGAGAAGCCAGCGATACAACACATAGCCCGTGGGTCCGGCTTCATAGCACACGTTCAGCGTGATCTCTTCCGTCGTGCGCAATTGTTGCATCAGTCTAGCGACCGCTTCTTTCGTATGCACGATGGTTCCCCAGTAACGGGCTTCTTGTCTGCCTTCTTCCGCGACCGCTACTGCAATTTTTGACTTGGATACGTCTAAACCGACGTATTTTATGGAATTACTCATGATAGACCGACTCCTTTTTGTTTGTAGCTCTGATTTGGTTGCAATGGTGTTTTGCTAATCTCATTGTTTCCAAATGTAACCTACGGATAAGCAATCAGGATGTCGGTTTCGTTCATTATAACTAATTTGCCCGAAAACAACCCAAAGCCAGGCAATCCTGACACCCGTTCCGTTATTTCAGCCTGCCAGGGGTTATTTTTGACCCATCAGCCGAAATAACGAACCCTGTGTCCGAAAGGGGCACGATTTTGCGCCAATGAGGCCAAATAGCGGATGTACGGTCCGTCGCAAATGGCAGCACGAGTACCTTGCCGCGCCAGCCCTCCCCGTTGCGGACGGTTGGGCTTGCCGGGGCGGCGGAGTTGGCGATACGGCGGAAATCCGGCCGGCGGGCCATGCGAGGCGCGATCAGCGGGGGCAACGGATGATCGGCCGGCGGTCATGCGAAGCGCGATCCATAGGGTGGCGGATGATCGGTCGGACGGCGCCGGTGCTCCGAAAAAATAGTTGAATCTTGTTGAAATCGTGCGTACACTTAAACCGTCTTGTATTAAATTTGGATACAAAAGGCATGAGCATAGAGCGGAAAAGGGGAGGCTGCGCCACAGCCGGACCCGGATCGGAGGTTGAAAAATGAAGGACGACGCGATTATCCGTTTTGACCAAGTGACGATGCGCTACGGCCCGGAGGATGTCGTGCTGGACAAGGTGAGCTTCGAGCTTCAGCCCGGCAAATTTTATACGCTGCTGGGTCCGTCCGGCTGCGGCAAAACGACGATTCTGCGGCTGATCGCGGGATTCGCCGATCCGACGGAAGGAACCGTCTACATCGGCGGCGTTCCGATGAACGGCGTCCCGGCCAATAAGCGCCGGGTCAATACGGTTTTTCAGGATTACGCGCTGTTTCCGCATCTGAACGTATTCGAAAACGTGGCGTTCGGGCTTCGGATCAAAAAGCTGAAAAAGGACGTGATCCAAGCCAAGGTAAGCGAGGCGCTGCGGTTCGTGAACCTTGTCGGCTACGAAAACCGGAAAATCAGCGAAATGTCGGGCGGCCAGCGGCAGCGGGTGGCGATCGCCCGGGCGATCGTGAACGAGCCGGACGTACTGCTTCTGGACGAGCCGCTGTCGGCGCTCGACCTGAAGCTGCGCACGGAGATGCAGGTCGAGCTGCGCGAACTGCAGCGCCGGCTGGGGATCACGTTTGTTTTCGTCACGCACGACCAGGAAGAAGCGCTGGCCATGTCGGATGAAATCTACGTGCTCAACAAAGGCCGCATTCAGCAAAGCGGTACGCCGATCGACATTTACGACGAGCCGATCAACCGCTTCGTGGCCGATTTTATCGGCGAATCCAACATCCTGGAAGGGAAAATGATCCGCGACTACCGGGTGGAATTCGGCGGAAGCGAATTCGATTGCGTAGACGGCGGCTTTCTGCCGAACGAGCTGGTGGAAATCGTCATCCGGCCGGAGGACTTGGAGGTCGTCTCTCCCGAAGAGGGCAAGCTGAAGGTGCGCGTCGAGTCCCAATTGTTCCGCGGGGTTCATTACGAAATTGTCGGCCGCGACCGCTCGGGCAACCGCTGGCTTGTCCATTCGACGCGAAGCGTGAAGGTCGGCGACGAAATCGGGCTGCGCTTCGGTCCCGAGGCGATTCACGTCATGCGGTTCGGCGAAACCGAGGAGGATTTCGACAGAAGGCTCGAAGCCTTCGCCGAGGTGAACCATGCGAAGTAACGCCCGCAACTACTATCTGATTCCGTACCTGGCTTGGATCGCGCTGTTTGTCGTCGCGCCCATCGCCCTGATCGTGTACTACTCCTTTCATGACATTGAAGGAGGCTTTACGCTCGACAACTACGCCAAGTTTTTTACGCCGGTTTATTTGAAGATGGCGCTCAGCTCGTTCTGGTATGCGCTGCTGATTACGCTGTTTTCGCTGCTGGTCGCTTATCCGACGGCGCTCATTCTTACGCGCACGAAGCACAAGCAGCTTTGGCTTCTGCTGATCATTTTGCCCAGTTGGGTGAATCTGCTGCTCAAAGCGTACGCCTTCATCGGCCTGTTCGGCACCTACGGGCTTGCGAATGCCCTGCTGGAGACCATCGGGATCGGCCGCAAGCAAATTTTGTTTACCGATTTCAGCTTCGTGTTCGTGGCGGTTTACATTTTCATCCCGTTCATGATTTTGCCGATCTTCAACTCGCTTGAGGAAATGAACAAGTCGTTGATCCATGCGGCCCGGGATTTGGGGGCGTCGGCCTGGACGACGTTCCGCCGCGTCATCTTCCCGCTCACCCTCGGCGGCGTGAAGGCCGGCTGCCAGGCGGTCTTTATCCCGGCCCTGTCGCTCTTCATGCTTACCCGGCTGATCGCCGGCAACCGCGTCATTACGCTCGGCACGGCGATCGAGCAGCATTTTCTCGTGACGATGGACTGGGGCATGGGCGCGACGATCGCGGTGTTTCTCGTCATCATCATGGCGCTGATTATGGTCGTTACCGGACAGGGAAGGGGGAGCATCCGATGAACCCGGCCGGCAAACGTGCTTGGAGCGGTTTATATCTGTTTGTCGTTTTTGCGATTTTGTATGCTCCGATTCTTTATCTGGTCGTCTACTCCTTCAACAGCGGCGGCACGATGCACGGCTATGAAGGGTTTACGCTGGAATGGTACGGGGAAGTGTTTTCGGACGTGCGGCTTTTGATCATCGTGCTCAACACGCTGGTGATCGCGCTGCTTTCCTCCGCCATTTCGACCGTGCTGGGCGTCATCGGCGCTTTGGCGATTTACCGGGTGCGCAGGCAGCAGTCCCGCAACGCGCTGCTGTCGCTCAACAACGTGCTGATCGTCAGCCCGGACGTCGTCATCGGCGCGTCGTTTCTGATTTTGTTCACGATGATCGGTCTTCAGCTCGGATTCATCTCGGTGCTGGTGGCCCACATCGCCTTCAGCGTGCCGATCGTCGTGCTGATGGTGCTCCCGAAGCTGCAGGAGATGAACCCGTCGCTGCTCGATGCGGCCCGGGATTTGGGCGCAAGCGGATGGGGCGTGCTGACCAAGGTGGTGCTGCCGGTCATCCGGCCGGGGATTTTTGCCGGCTTTTTCATGGCGCTGACGTATTCGCTGGATGATTTCGCCGTCACGTTCTTCGTGACCGGTAACGGGTTCTCGACCTTGTCCGTCGAGATTTACTCGCGGGCGCGGCAGGGCGTGTCGCTGTCCATCAACGCCTTGTCGACGCTGCTGTTCCTGGTTACGATCGCGCTTGTCATCGGCTACTATCTGATCAGCCTGCGCAACAGCCGGCCGGCGGAAGGGGGGCAAAGCCGATGAAGCAGCTTGTGCGCGCGTTTATCGCCGTCATCGCCATCGCATTGGCGCTCATGTACGTCACCTCGGTGCTTAATTCGGAGCAGGGCTACTCGGGCGGCAATACGCTTACGGTTTATAACTGGGGAGACTACATCGATCCGGAGCTGATCGCCGAATTCGAGCAGGAGACCGGCGTCAAAGTGATCTACCAGACGTTCGACTCCAACGAAGCGATGCTGACCAAGATCGCGCAGGGCGGGACGACGTTCGACATTGCGGTTCCTTCCGACTACGCCATCAGCAAGATGAGGGAAGAAGGGCTGCTGCTGCCGATCGATCATTCGCAAATTCCGAATCTGTCGCATATCGATCCGCGGTTTATGGATTTGTCGTTCGATCCGGGCAATGTGTACTCGGTGCCGTATTTCTGGGGAACCGTCGGCATCGTGTACAACCCGGAGCTTGTCGGCGGCAAGACGTTTCGCAGCTGGAACGAGCTGTGGGATCCGGACCTGCGCAACCAGATTCTGCTCGTGGACGGCGCGCGGGAAGTGATCGGCATGGGGCTGAACAGCCTCGGCTACTCGCTGAACGACACGAACGAAGAGCATCTGCAGGAGGCGAAGCGGAAGCTGGAGCGGCTTACGCCCAACGTCAAGGCGCTGGTCGGGGACGAGATCAAGATGCTGCTTGCGGGCGAAGAAGCGGCCGTGGGCCTTGTCTGGTCGGGCGACGCTTCCGAAATCATCAGCGAAAACGAAAAGCTCGACTACGTCGTCCCGGAGGAGGGGTCGAACGTCTGGTTCGACAACATGGTCATTCCGAAGACGGCGCGCAACCTCCCGGCCGCTCACGCGTTTATCAACTTCATGCTCGATCCGGAACATGCGGCCCGCAACGCGGAGTATGTCGGCTACTCGACGCCGAACAAGGACGCGCTCGCGCTGCTGCCCGAGGAAATATCGGGGGACAAGCGCTTTTATCCGGACGAGGAGCTGCTCTCCAAGCTGGAGGTGTACGACAACCTCGGCAAGCGGATGCTCGCCCATTATAACGAGCTGTTTCTGGAGTTCAAGATGCACAGCAAATAAATCAAAGGGCTCGCGTGATAACGTTTCGCGCCCCCAAATATTTCCGTAGACAAGGCCCGTTTTTTTCTTATACCCTATACTGGACTGAAACTGAATAACTGGGGGAGCGTCATGAGCAATAGGACATCGAAGAAAAACCCGGATCTAAGCCGCTCGAATCCGGAACGCTTTACTTCGGCCGGCTTTATTCTGGCAGCGATCGGAAGCTCGGTCGGGTTGGGCAACATGTGGAAATTCCCTTATATTACGGGCAAACACGGGGGCGCCGCATTTTTTCTGTTATTCATGATCTGTTTGATTTTGGTAGGGTTGCCCATTCTGCTGGCCGAAATGACGATCGGGCGGGGAGGAAGAGGCGACGCCGCGACTTCCTTGTACAATCTTACCGGCAAAAAGCATTGGCGGCTGATCGGCTTGCTGTCCGTTCTATGCGCGTTCTTGATCATGTCCTATTATGCCGTCGTGGCGGGATGGACGCTCCATTATACGATCGAGTCGATTACGGGCGCGCTGTTTCGCGGCGGGGACGACTACCGGGGCAAGTTCGAATCGTTCGCGTCGGGTTATTGGCCCGTTTTCTGGCAGGCCGTTGTCATGCTGCTTTGCGGATGGGTAATCGCCAAAGGCGTATCCGGCGGCATTGAAAAATTCAACAAAATCTTGATTCCCGGTTTTTTGGCGATTTTGTTGGTGCTCATGGTTCGTTCCTTGACGCTGCCCGGAGCCGGCCAAGGGGTGGAATTTTTCCTGAAGCCCGACTTCGGCAAGCTGGATGCGGAATCCGCGCTGATTGCGCTGGGACATGCATTCTTCTCGCTGTCGCTCGGCATGGGCTGTATGCTGACCTATGGATCGTACGTCGAGCAAAAACAGTCGTTGGGATCGGCGACGCTGGCTATCGGGCTGGGGGATATGCTCTATGCGTTCATCGCGGGGCTTGTGATTTTCCCGACGGTCTTTTCTTTCGGCTTGGAGCCGGGAGAGGGCGTGGGATTGGCGTTCATGGCGCTGCCTGCCGCTTTCTCGCAAATGCCGTTCGGCTTTCTGTTCGGGGGCTTGTTTTTCGTGCTGCTGGCCATCGCGGCGCTGACGTCGGCCGTGTCGATTCTCGAGGTTCCCGTCGCTTATGCCATGCACAATTGGAAGTGGAGCCGGAAGAAGGCGGCCGCCGTCATTTCTTCTGTTTGCTTTCTGGTGGGCGTTCCGTCGGCGCTGTCCGTCGGCGGCGTGCTCGGCGCCTTCCAACCCGGAGGGAAAACGGTGTTCGACTGGTTCGATTTCGTCACCTCTTACGTCCTGATGCCGATCGGCGGCCTGGCCGTGACGCTGTTCACCGGATACGCATGGAAGCGGGCCGGCGAGGAAGCGGGCCTTTCGGGCTTCTGGTACAAGATCTGGATGTTCCTGATTAAAATCGTAGCCCCGATTTTGATCCTTCTGGTATTTCTGTATTCGGTCGGGATCATTTCGGTATAAGCGCGATAGGCGCGGTCATGGCGGAGACGGTTCCCGAAGGAACCGTCTCTCGTTTTTGATGTAGCGGCAAAAAAGCGGAGGATCAGGCATAAAGATGGCAGCTCACCGAATGGCCGGGCGACGCTTCCTTCAGCGACGGAGCCGCAGACAAACAGCGTTCGTGAACGTGCGCGCACCGGGTCTGAAACGGGCAGCCCGCCGGAATGGCGAGAGGATTGGGCAGGTCGCCTTTCAAAATGATTTTCTCCCGTTTCGCGCGCAGATCGTCCGCCGGCACGAAGGACATGAGCGCCTGCGTATACGGGTGCAACGGACGGCTGTAGAGGGAGTCGACGTCGGCCGTCTCGACGATTTTCCCCAGGTACATGACGGCGACTTTGTCGCTCATATAGTGAATCACGTTCAGATCGTGCGAGATGAACAGGTACGTGAGCGAGAATTCCCGCTGCAGCTTCTTCAGCAGGTTCAGAATTTGCGCTTGGACGGAGACGTCCAGCGCCGAAACCGGTTCGTCCAGCACCACGAACTCGGGATTCAGGATCAGGGCGCGGGCGATGCCTATCCGCTGCCGCTGGCCGCCGCTCAGCTCGTGGGGATAACGCTTCGCATAGGAGACGTCCAGCCCGATCGTCTCCAGCATCTCCCCTACGCGCAGTTGCCGTTCTTTCCGGCCGCACAGCCGGTTGATCTTAAGCGGCTCTCCCAGCAGCCGGCCGATCGGAAACCGCGGATTGAGCGAGGTGTAAGGGTCCTGGAACACGTATTGAATCCGCCGGCGCAGCGCCTGCCGCAGCGCGCCCGCTCCCGCACCGGTGACGTCTTCGCCGCGGTAGAGCAGCTTGCCGCCACTGGGGGCGAGCAACCGGGCGGCGATCTGGCCGGTGGTCGATTTGCCGCAGCCGCTCTCTCCGACCAGTCCCAACGTTTCCCCTTGGCGAACGGATAGCGACACGCCGTCCACCGCCCGCAGCGTTTGCCGCTTGAACAGCGAAACCGGCTTGGCGTACGACTTGGTAATGCCGTTTAATTCCACGAGCGGCTCAGACGGCGGCATGTTGGTTTCCTCCTTCCGCTTCCGCGAGGAAACAACGCGCGGCATGCCCGCCCCGGTAGGCCACCAGCTCGGGCTGCTCCGTCCGGCAGCGCTCGGTCGCATGCGCGCATCTGGAGGCGAAGCGGCAGCCTGCGCCCCGCTCGTGCAGCGCCGGCACGTGGCCCTCGATGGAATAGAGCGGGCTGTTCTTCTTCGCGGGCGTCGGAATCGACCGGAGCAGCCCGGCCGTATAAGGATGAAGCGGCCGCTCGAAAAGCTCGTCGACCGTTCCCGATTCGACGATTTGCCCCGCATACATGACCAGAACCCGGTCGCACATGTCGGCGATGACGCCGAAATCGTGGGAGATCAGCAGGATCGACGTTCCGTCCTCCTCCCGGATTTGCCGCATCAGATCGAGGATTTGCGCCTGGATCGTCACGTCGAGCGCCGTCGTCGGCTCGTCCGCAATGAGCAGGCCGGGATTGCAGGAGACGGCGATCGCGATCATGACCCGCTGGCGCATGCCGCCGGAAAGCTGGTGGGGATATTCCCGAAGCAGCGATTCCGGGCGCGGCAGCCCGACTTTGCGGAGCAGCCAGACGGCGCGTTCCCTGGCTTCCTTGCGCGAATATCCGAGATGGAGCCGAAGCGTCTCCGTTATCTGATAGCCGATCGTAAGACCGTGATTGAGCGAACTCATCGGGTCCTGGAAGATCATCGCGATTTCTTTGCCCCGAAAGGCCCGGATGTCCCGGTCGGTCATCGCATGCAGCGGATGCCGTCCTTCGTACCAGATTTCCCCGCCGCCAATGCGCATGGCGCTCGGCAGCAAACCGAGAATCGACAGCGATAGCACGCTTTTGCCGCAGCCCGATTCGCCGACAATGCCGATCGTTTCCCCGCGTTCCACCGTCAGCGATACCCCGTCCAATACGGACAGACCCGCGCCGCGGGTCCGCCCCAATCGAATCTGCAAATTCCGGATATCCAGCAGCGATGCTTCCGTTGCGATTGCCGCCGCCTCTCTCATCTGCATCACCTTCTAGCTTTTTTTGTCGCGCAGGTCCCGGATCCCGTCGCCGAGGAGGTTGAAGCCGAGCACCGTCAAGGTAATCAGAAGCCCCGGTGCCAGCGTAAACCACGGCGCTTTGGCCAGGTAGCTCTGCGCTTCGTTCAGCATCCGGCCCCAGCTTGGATCGGGCGGCTGCACGCCGAGCCCCAAATAGCTGAGCGCCGCTTCGATCAGGACGGCCGTCGAGAAGCTGAGCGCCGCGGTCGTCACGACGGAAGAGGCGATATTGGGCGCGATCTGGACGAAAATCAGGTTGGCGTGTCCCGCTCCCAGGCCTCGTGCCGCTTTCACGTAGTCCGCTTCCTTATGCTGCAGCACGCCGCTTCGGATGACGCGCGCAAACGACGGAATCGACAGAATGCCGATCGCCAGCATCGTCTGAAACAGGCTCGGCTTCGATATGGACACCAGCAGCAGCGCGAGGAGAATGCCGGGAAAGGCGAGCAGCGCATCCGTTGCGCGCATCAGCAGTTCGTCCACCCATCTGCCCATGTAGCCGGCCAGCGTCCCGACGAGAAACCCGCCCAGCAGTCCGATGGCGACCGATACGGCCCCGACTTCGAAAGCGGTCTGCGAGCCGACCATTACGCGGCTGAGGATATCCCGGCCGAAATTGTCCGTTCCGAGCCAATGGCGAACGCTTGGCGCCTGCAGCCGCTCGCGGATATTCATCTCATTCGGCGGATGGGGCGTGTAGACCAGGCTGATCAGCATCACGACGAACAAAACCGAAACGAAGGACGCTCCGAGCACAAGACTGTAGCTTTTCATTCTTTTCATGACGCGCCTCTACTGTAAGCGGATTTTCGGGTCAAGCCAGCGATAGGACAGATCGACGACAAAGTTGATCGCAATGACGGTGAAGGCAATGAGGACGACAAGTCCCTGAACGAGCGGATAATCGCGGTTGCCGATCGCCGTAATCAGCAGGCTGCCGATGCCCGGCAGCGTGAAGACCTGCTCGATGACAAGGCTGCCCGCCAGCAGCTCGCCGAAGTTGATTCCGATAATCGTGATGACGGGCAGAAGGGCGTTTTTGAGCACATGTTTATATAAAACAGCCGACTCCCGCAGCCCTTTGCTTCTCGCCGTCCGCACATAATCGAGGCCGAGCTGCTCCAGCATGGAGGTGCGCAGGTAGCGGACCACGATGGCGATTTGCGGGACGGCGAGCGCCGCGGAGGGAAGAACAAGCGATTTGACCGCCAGCAAAGGATTCTCCGACCATGGCGTAAAGGTGCTCACAGCAAACCACTTAAGCGTAAGGCCGAATGCGAGGATCAGCATGATGCCCATCCAGAACGACGGGACGGCAAGGCCCAGCTGCGTGCCGATCGTTACCAGCATATCCGCCGCTTTGCCCCGCGCGCGCGAGGCGATGATGCCGAGCGGAATTCCGACGGCGATCGTCAAGACAAGCGACATGACGGCGAGGGAAACGGTCACGGGAAGGCGGCCCGCGATCAGATGCGTCACCGGCTCCGAAAACCGGAGCGACTCGCCGAAATCGAGCCGGAAAGCGGCGACCAGCCAGTCCGCGAACTGCTCGGCCAGCGGCCGGTCCGTTCCCAGCTTTTCTTCGAGCAGGGCAATCTGCGCGTCGGTCGCTTCCGTGCCCAGAATGACAAGCGCGGGATTGCCGGGAATGATCCGGAACGCGGCGAACGTCAGCAGCAGCACGAACAGGACGGTCAGCAGCAGCGTAAGCAGGCGGCGTGCATAGTAGTTCATGCGGGATTCGTTACTCCGTGAAATATACGGTCGACAGATCCTGAACGTAGAGCGGATATTGCTTGTAGCCCGCCAGCTTGTTGCTGAGCGCCACGTTCAAATTCGGGTCCATAATGTAGACGGCCGCCGCGTCCTGAGCCAGAATCGTTTGCGCTTTTTTGTAGAGTTCCACCTGCTTGGCGTCGTCGATCTCTTTGACCGCCGCTTTCAGCGTCTCGTCGAACGCTTCGCTTTTATAGTTAAAGAAATTGTTCCGCGCGTCGGACAAGTATTTGTTCAAAATATCGTACGGATTCAGCTTGCCGTCCAGCCCGATGATCGTCAGATCGTAGTCGCGGCCCTTGTAGATCCGGTCCAGCCAGACCGCCCATTCGACCGTCTCGATCTTCACCTTGATGCCGATCTTCTCGAGCTGCTGGGCGATAACCTGCGCCGTGTCGACATGGAATTGATAGTTGGAAGGCACCGACAGCGTCGTCTCGAAACCGTCTTTGTAGCCGGCTTCGGCGAGCAGGCTTTTCGCCTTGTCGATGTCGGTGGGGTAGGTGTCCTCGAGTCCCGGCTGGTAATATTTTGCCAGTACGGGGCTGATGTTGGAGCCCAGCTTCGTGCCTTTGCCGAGCGCGACCCCCTGGATGATTTCGTCCTTATCCACCGCGTAATTGATGGCCTGACGAACCCGGATGTCGTCGAACGGTTTCCGGGCGATGTTGAACGTCATCAACTGCACCAGATTTTGCGGCGCGCTCAGCTTCGTGTAAGCGGCGTCGTCCAGTTCCTCCAGCTTCTCCGTGCCGATCCGCGGATAAATGTCGACTTCTCCGGATTTGAGCGCGAGCAGCGCAGCTTCGGGGTCCGTAACGATGCGGAACTCCACTTGATCCAGGGAAGGCACGCCTTTGACGTAATAATCCGCGAATTTCTCCACGACGAGCCGCTGCCCCGGGAGATATTCTTTGAACTTGAAGGGACCCGTGCCGATGGGGTGTTTGTTGCTGTCTTCGTAACCGTTCGGGATAATGGCTGCGGTTAAGGCGGTCAGAAACGAGGAGTTGTTTTCCTTCAGCTTGATGACGACGGTGGAGGGGTCCGGCGCCTCGATCGACTGCACGCTGCCGAACGCGGTGCTCAGCGGCTTTCCGGTTCCGATGCCGGCCAACCGGTTGTACGAGAACTTGACGTCCGCGGACGTGACGGCTTGGCCGTTGTGGAATTTGACTCCGCTGCGAAGCTTGAACGTATAGGTCAAGCCGTCCGGGGAAATCTCATACGATTCGGCGACGGCCGGATACAGCTCGCCCTTCTCGTTCGGCTTCAGCAGCCCTTCGAAAATATTGAACAGCACTTCGGACGTCCCTGCCGCCACCGCAAGCTGCGGATCCAGGTAATCCAGGTCCTGCGGAATGACGACAACGACATTGCCGCCTTCTTTCTTGCCGCCGGCGCGGGTATTGTCCGGCTCCGTCTTGCCGCTGTCGCCGGATGGGGCGCCGGCGCTTGCGGAAGGCGACGGGCTCGTCTGCCGGTCGCCTCCCGACGCGTTGTTGTCGCCGCAGGCCGCCAGCGACACGACGGCGAGCGCGAGGGCAAGCGCCGCGATGAACGGCTTTGTTTTCGCGAAAGGTTTCATGCTTGTTTCCTTCCTTCTCGATAAAATAGGGCTCAAGCTTCTTGGGCGCAAGCTTCGTCAGGTCGCGATTTCCAATCGGGCGTCCAGCCATCGGGGGAGATCCCGAATGGACGCGATCGGCCGAACGCCAACCAATTCTTCGATGCCGAATGTGCCGAACCGGTTGATCAACAGGCTTTTCATGCCGACCTTGGCGCTGCCGACGACATCGTCGTAATAATTGTCTCCCACATAGAGGCACGCCTGCGCCGGCACTCCCGCCTCCTCCAGCGCCCTGCGAAAGATCGCTTCGTCGGGCTTCTCGATATGTACTTCGGAAGAGACGATAATATGGTCGAAATAAGGCAGCAGCCCCGTTTCCTCAAGAACGGCTCTCGCCGTCCCGTCCCAGTTGCTGATCAGCCCGATGCCCAGCGAACGTTCTTTCAGCGTCCGAAGCACCTCCTTCGCAAAAGGGTACGCCCGCCAGACGGTTTGCCCGCCCTGCAGCTCCGTCAGCCGCGCGTACTGTTCCTGCAGCGGAAAATGCAGGCCCAGCTTGTAGTTCAACACGCCGAGATACCACGGATAGAAGCTGTGCCGTTCCTTTCCGAGCGCGCCGGGATAATCCCGCATAAACAGCTTGTCGGTCTGGTGGTAGGCCAGCTCGATCTGCGCCAAGGGCAGGTCGATCCCCCGTTCAAGGAGGAATTGCCGGTAGACGGTTTCTCTTTCTTGATAGACGAGCGTGTAGCCGAGGTCGAACCAGATGAAGGACAACGTCATGTCCGCTCCTTCACCGCCTTTCCGTCCGGAATGACAGGCAACTGAAGCCTGGAAGGATAACGCGCGTCATGATAAACCGTCTGGGTGGCCGTCGCGAAATCCGCTTCCGTCGCTTCGCCGGGATTGATCAGCCGGTTGGGATTCCGGTCGAAAGTCGGGAAAAGCGAACTGGTGACGTCGAGCCGAATCGCATGCCCTTTCTTGAACACATGGGCCGTAGGGCCGAGCGGAATGACGTACCGCAGCACCTGGCCCGGCGGCACCGGCTCCTGCCGTTCCAGGCCGTTCCGGAAACTGGCCCGGATGATGCCTTCGGCTATATTGATCGCCCTCCCGTCCGGATAGACGTCGACCAGCTTGGCGACAAAATCGGTGTCCTCCGCCGTCGTCGCCGCGTACAGCTCGACGCTCACCTCTCCGGTGATCGTGAGATCCCGCTCGAGCGGAGCAGACGTATAGACCAGCACATCGTTGCGGACTTCAATCGGAAGCTGGTTTCTCGGCCCCATCGGCGTCAGGTCGGGCACGGCGCCCGAACGGCCGCCCAGCGCGGGAACCGGAATGGACGGATGGTACATGTATACGTCGGGGAATTCCTCTCCGGGCGCCTCCTCGCTCAGCCGGCCGTCGCCGCTTACGGAGTTCGCTTTCCGAAGGCTGCGCAAATAATACGATTTCGTCTCCGCTCCCGGGACCGGCCACGATTCGGCCTCTTGCCACGTGTTGCTTCCCATCAGGAAATAGCGGACTTTTGCCGGCGGCTCTTCGGGCTCCTCGCCCTTCAGCCAGCGGTTGAACCACCGAAGCTGCAGTTCGTCGATCCGGTTGGCGGCTTCCGGACCGAAGTCCAGTTCCCCGACATAACGGGACCACGGCATGTGGAACCAGGGCTCGATGTGCAAATATTGAGCGTCTCTTGCCGCAGCGGTTCCGCTTCTGCGAATGCCCGTAAAGTTCTCGATCGTTCCGTCGATGAAAATATCGTACCAGCCGCCGATATGCAGAGCCGGAACGTCAATCGAGCCGTAATGATCCCTTAACGAGGTCGCTTTCCAATAATCGTCGCGCGTCGGATGCGCAAGCCATTCCAGATAATAGGGCGCGAGAGATTTGACCGCTGCCGGCGGATCGTTGAGCGGAAGCCGCTTGTAGTAGGCGTGAATGCCGACGTAAAGATCCGTCAGTTCGGACGCCCAATCCGGCCTCTTCTGTCTGAGGGCCGTGTCCTGGGCGACGAACAGCACCCAGGACTGCAGCAACGCGAGCGAAAACGCGCCGTTTCGGTACGTTTTGCCCTGGTACGAATCCGAACCGATCATCGCGGGCGCGATGGCGCTCAGATGCGGCGGCCTTGTCATCGCCGCGAGCCACTGGACGGCTGCGGCATAGGAGAAGCCGTACATGCCGACCTTCGGCACGACGCCGGGAAGCGAGGCGGCCCACTCGATGGTGTCGTATCCGTCCTCCGCTTCGAAGGCATACGGATGAAAATCGCCTTCGGACGCCCACCGTCCCCTTACATCCTGAACGACCACGACGTAGCCGTGCCTGGCGTACCAGGCCGGGTGCGCGTAATTCATCGTTTGCGCGTCTTCTTTGTTATAAGGCGTCCGCAGCAGCAGAACCGGGTAAGCCCCGTCCGCCGCGGGCCGGTATATATCCGCGGCCAGCTTGACGCCGTCCCGCATCGGAACGGACACGTTTCTTTCGATCTGCACGGAAGGATCGAACGTACTCGATTTCAACACCCCCAATCTTTTTTGCGCGGGTACGACATCGACGCCATCGCAAAAAAAAGATGCCGGACTAATGAGCGTTCATTAGCATCCGACATCTCCAGATGACTGGTCAATGCAAATTGCATAATCCCGATATAAATAATAGGTTATATTGTGGCTATACTAGCATATCGTTTTGATATTCGTCAACCCTTGATTTCACGGCCTTCGATTTCGTTTACGCATGTTCCGTAAGGCGCAGCAACTTTTTGGCGGGTCCGGTTGACAAGAACGGGTTTACCTCTTACAGTGTCATTAGGTTCGACCAGAGAAACTGGAGACGCTTTCCGTTCGGAGAGTGTCTCTTTTTCTTTTTATACTGCCGAATAGGAGGGTTCGACATGCCCCGTAAGAGACAGATGAAATTATCCGCTTATTTGGTCGGCACAGGCATGCACGCCGCGTCCTGGCGGTTGGAAGGGGCCAATCCCGGCGCAAGCATCGATATCGACTACTACCGCCGCTTGGCCCAGACCGCGGAGCGCGGCAAATTCGATATCGCTTTTCTGGCCGACAGCCTGGCGATCAACGAGCAGTCCCACCCCAATATCCTCAACCGGTTCGAGCCGATCACGCTGATCGCCGCGCTGGCCGGCGCGACCTCGCGCATCGGCCTTGTCGCCACCGCTTCGACCTCGTATATCGAACCGTTTAACCTCGCGCGGCTCTTCATGTCCGTCGACCACATCAGCAAAGGAAGGGCCGGATGGAACATCGTGACCACGCGCGACTTGTCCGGCAACACGGCGCGCAATTTCGGCAAGGAAGCCCATTTGGAGCTGGAGCATCGCTACCGCAGGGCCGGCGAATTTGTCGACGTCGTGCGCGGCTTGTGGGATTCCTGGGAAGACGACGCTTTTCTTTTCGACAAAGCGGGGGGACGGTTTTTCGATCCGAACAAAATGCATCGCATTCGCCATAAAGGCGAATTTTTCGCGGTGGAAGGACCGCTCAATATCGCCCGTTCGCCCCAGGGCCATCCCGTGCTCGTCCAGGCGGGCAATTCCGGGCCCGGCCAGGCGTTTGCGGCGAAGGTCGGGGAAGTGATTTTTGCGATCAAGTACAATTTCGAGGACGCGCGCGCCTTTTACCGGGAATTCAAGCAGAAGGTCGCCGCTGCCGGACGCAACCCCGACGACGTGTACATCCTGCAGGGCATTTCGCCGGTCATCGGCGCTACGGAAGAGGAGGCTCGCGCCAAACGGAAGGAGCTCGAAGCGCTGCTTCCGGAAGAGACGATTATCGGCTTTCTGGCGGATTATTTCAAGGAGGTGGACTTCAGCCGCTTCACCGCCGACACGACGGCAAGGGAAGCCGGACTGGATACGATCCAGGCGGCCAACCCCGACTACAGGAAGCATCAGCCGGTCATCGCCAGGGAAAACCCGACGCTCCGCGAAATCTATTCGCTGCTCATCGGTTCCTTCAGCGGAGATTCGTTCGTCGGGACGCCGGAGAAAATTGCCTCTTCGCTTGAAAAATGGTTCCTGGAAGGGGCGGCGGACGGCTTTATGCTGATGGCGCCCGCTCTGCCGGAAGGATTGGAGGTATTTGTCGATCGGGTCGTTCCGCTGCTGCAGGAGCGGGGGCTATTCCGGAGCGAATACGAGGGCCGCACGCTGCGGGAGCATCTCGGACTTCCGATCCCGGTCAACCGCCATGCCGCAGGCAGCCCCGTTTAACGAACGAAGGCGCCTCCCGCGAATCGTTTCCGGGAGGCGTCTTCGTTATGTTCAGGCGCCCGCCGTTTCAACGGACGCCACGGCTTTGCGGATCGCTTGCTCCAAATCGTCGATCAGATCGTCGGGGTCCTCGATGCCGACGGACAGCCGGATCAAATCCGGGGAAATGCCCGCGGCGGCCTGCTCCTCGGGAGAAAGCTGCGCATGGGTTGTGCTTCCCGGATGAATGACCAGCGACTTGGCGTCGGCGACATTGGCAAGATGCGAGAACAGTTCCAGGCTGTCGATAAAGCGGTTCGCCGCCTCGAAGCCGCCTTTTAACCCGAATGTAAAGACGGACCCCGGCCCTTTCGGGAAATACGTTTGCGCCAATTCGTAATAAGGGCTTGAAGGCAGAGCCGGATAATTGACCCAGGCTACGTCCGGATGCTCGTTCAGGTAGGCGACGATGCGCTTCGTATTGGCCAGATGCTTCTCCACCCGCAGCGACAGCGTCTCCAGCCCCTGCAGCAGCAGAAACGCGTTGAACGGGCTGAGCGACGCGCCGATATCGCGCAAAAACTGGATTCTTGCCTTGGTAATGTAGGCCAGCTCGCCGAATTTCTCCACATACCGGATGCCGTTGTAGCTCTTGTCGGGCTCCGTAAAGCCCGGAAACTTGCCGTTTGTCCAGTCGAACGTTCCGCCGTCCACAATCAGACCGCCGATGGACGTTCCGTGCCCGCCGATAAATTTGGTTGCGGAATGCACGACGATATCGGCGCCGTGCTCGAGCGGACGGAGCAGGTACGGCGTGCCGAACGTATTGTCGACGATCAGCGGGATGCCGTGCTCATGCGCGATGTCGGCGATTTTGCGGATATCGGGAATGTTGAGGCCCGGATTTCCGATCGATTCGATGAACAGCGCCTTCGTCTTGTCCGTAATCGCGCGGCGGAAATGGTCCGGGTCGTCGGGATTGACGAATCGCGTACGGATGCCGAGCTTGGGCAGGGTCACATCGAACAGGTTGAAGGTTCCCCCGTACAGCGTGCTCGCGGATACGATTTCGTCGCCGGCGCAGGCGATGTTGAAGATCGAATACGTAACGGCGGCGGAGCCGGACGCGACGGCAAGCGCCCCTACGCCGCCTTCCAATGCCGCGATGCGCTGCTCCAATACCTCGTTGGTCGGGTTGCTGATCCTCGTGTACGTGTTTCCCAGCTCCTCGAAATTAATGACCGCGCGCGCATGCTCCGTATTTTTGAACGCAAACGACGTGCTCTGGTAGATGGGGACCGCTCGCGCGCCTGTCGCCGGGTCGGGCTGCTGCCCGGCATGCACTTGCTTCGTATCGAATCTCCAGCGCTTCTCTTTCTCCCTCTGCTCGGTCATAGGCCTTCTCCTTCTTGGCCGCCAATGAAAAAGGAGACTGCAGGTTCCCTTGACAGGTCCTTTCAGTCTCCAGCGGTCTGGTCAGCCGAAAATGTACTATTCCGGTTGGAATAATCTACCCTGATGTTACACATTTGCCTCCGAACTGTCAATTTGCTATTTCCTACGGTGTGTTTCCCGGTGTGCTGCCGGATGATCGACGGTCTGACGCAGGAAGAAGATGGGTGGGGGAACGGGAAGTTTACGCCGGCATAATGCTGATTTAATTTATAGGAATTATATAAAATTCGCGTTGACAACTTTACCGTCCGGACAGTATATTAAATTTCGGAGGTGCCGGCATGAACCGAAATTCGAAACGCACCGCAATTTTGAAGGTGGCCTGCCGGTTGGTCAGGGAATTGGGAGCTTCCAATCTGACGCTCGATGCCGTTGCCAAAGAGGCGGGCGTGAGCAAGGGCGGTCTGCTCTATCATTTTCCGACCAAAGAAGCGCTGATTCAGGCGGCCTTGGCCGACTTTCTGGACCGCTTCGATTCGGACACCGACGCGGAAGCGACCCGCAACACGTCGCTTAACAACCGGTGGGCGCAGGCGTATTTGATCAAAACGTTCGAGATCAGCAAGGACGATTTGGAGATGAGCTTCGGCATTTTGGCGGCCGCTGCGAACCATCCGGACTTGCTGGAGCCCATGCGGGAGCGATACCTGCTGTGGCAAAGCCGGATGGCGTCGGAGTGCAAAGACCCCGTTGAAGCGACGGTGGCCCGATTGGCCGCGGACGGATTGTTCTTCTGCGAGCTGTTCGGGTTCGCGCCGCTGGACGGCGAGCTGCGTTCCAAAGTGCTGGCTTACTTGCTCAAAATGGTGGAAAGGCGCGAGCAGCATCCATAAAAGCCTGTCCGGATGCTGGCCTCGACGCGGCCTATGACAAGCGGCATCCGCTTGAGCCGGTTGCCGCCGCGTGAGGGCCAGGGCGCCGAATTCCGCTGTTTTTCCAACCTTAAAACCAACTATACAAATATGGTTAATGTGTTTGCGAAGAAAGGATGTGATCGTTTGGCGGTCAAGGACGATATCCGATCGGCCGCCCGCCGGCCGGCCAAAGAGAGCGGGGTGTATTTCGCCGTTTCCGCCTGCTCGGTCATCGCCGTCCTGCTGCTTTGGTGGACGGCCAGCCGCAACGCATGGGTGAACCCGCTCTTTCTGCCTTCGCCCGCGGATGTGTGGTCGGCATTTGCGGATATTGCTCGGGAAGGCTACAAAGGATCGACCTTGCTTGCCCATATCGGCGCCAGCCTCAGGCGAATTTTCACCGCGCTGCTCCTGGTGTTCGTCACCGCGGTGCCGCTTGGAATCCTTTGCGGGCGAAACCGGCTGATCCGGGCGGTCTTCGATCCGTTTATCGAGTTTTACCGGCCGCTTCCTCCGCTTGCTTACTATTCGCTGCTGGTCCTCTGGTTCGGCATACAGGACACGTCGAAGGTTATTCTGCTGTTCCTCAGCGGCTTCGCGCCCATGTTCATCGCCGCCGTTTACAGCGCGCGCCGCATTCCCGCCGATCGGATCAACGGGGCCCGCTCGCTGGGGGCCAACGGATTCCGCCTGTACGCCTTTGTGATTTTCCCTTCCTGTCTGCCCGATCTGCTGACCGGCCTGCGGACAGCGGTCGGCGTCACCTATGCCACCCTCGTGGCGGCGGAAATGGTCGCGGCCGTATCCGGCATCGGCTGGATGGTGCTGGACGCCAGCAAATATCTGCGAAGCGATATCATTTACGCCGCCATTATCATCATGGGCATCATTGCGATTCTCATCGATTCGGCGATTCGGCTGCTGATTCGCAAGGTTTCCCCGTGGATTGAATCATAATCGATTGAATAGGAGCGATTGACCATGAACCGATTGAACCGATGGATCCGGAAGCATTCCCGTTTGTACGCCTTTTCCCTCGTCGCCGTTCTGCTCTTGCTGCTTGCGGCCGCTTGCGGCCAAAAATCGGACGAAACGGCGGGCAGCGCGGCATCGCCGGCGGGGAGCGCCGAGGACGTGTCCGAGGGGAAGCTTCCCAAGGAAATTCGAATCGGTTACCAGGTGTCCCCGAACGGCGAACTGATGGCAAAAGCGCTTGGACTCGCGGAGAAGAAGTTCCCCGGCGTCAAGATTTCCTGGCTGAAGTTCGATTCCGGACGCGACGTCAATACCGCCATCGCCAGCGGGAGCATCGATTTCGGCCTGGTCGGCACGCCGCCGGGCGCTTCGGGCATCGCGCAGGGGCTGCCCTACCAAATCTACTACATCCATGACGTGATCGGCGAAAGCGAAGCGCTTGTCGTGCAGCAGAAATCCGGCATCCAATCGCTGCAGGATTTGAAAGGCAAGACGATCGCCACGACCTTCGGCTCCACTTCCCATTTCAGTCTTCTGTCGGCGCTGAAACAGGAAAATATCGATCCTTCGACGATCAAGATCATCGATATGCAAGCCCCGGATCTTCCCGCCGCCTGGCAGCGGGGGGACATCGACGGCGCTTATACCTGGCAGCCCGTGCAATCGAAGCTGCTGGCCGCAGGCGGCAAGGTGATCGTCACCTCGAAAGAAGTGGCCGAAAAAGGCGCGCTGACCGGCGAATTCGGCGTCGTCCGCAGCGACTTTATCGCCGATTACCCGAACGTCGTCAAGCAGTATATCGAGGTGCTGGACGAAGGCACCAAGTATTATCGCGACCATCCGAAAGAAGCGTCCGAAGCGCTGTCCAAAGAGCTTGGCCTGACGCCGGAGGAAACGCTCAAGGCGATGAACGAGATTACGGTGCTCGACGCTTCCCAGCAGACGGACGCCAAATATATGGGAACGCCCGAGAAGCCCGGCGCCTTCGGCTCGCTGCTGAAAGCGACGGCAGACTTCCTGGTCGAGCAGCAATCGATCAAGAGCGCGCCGGATGCCGATGTCTTCCAGAAAGCCATCCGCAGCGATCTGTATACCAAGTGACGCAGGCGGCCCGATTCGGAAAGGGGGCATGACGATGAGCGCACCTATTGAAGCGGCTTCCGCCGCCGGTTTGGCGGAGCCCGTCCGCCCGGCGTTGTCCGCTCCGCCTTCTCGGGCGGCGGATACGGCGGGGATCCGCCTGACGGATATTTCGTTGACGTACCGGCAAGGCTCTTCGCCCGTGCAAGTGCTTCAAGGGATCAATCTCGCCCTGGAGCCCGATGAATTTGCCTGCGTGCTGGGACCGTCGGGCTGCGGCAAGTCCTCTCTGATGAACATTATGGCGGGGTATCTGAAACCGACCGGCGGCTCGGTCCGCATCAACGGTTCGCTTCATACGAAGCCGAATCCGCAGGTCGGCGTCGTCTTCCAGCACGCCAACCTGTTCCCGTGGCTGTCCATCGCCGGCAACGTCGCGTTCGGCCTGCGGATGGCGGGCGTCCCGCGGAAAGAGCGAAAGCGCAGAGCGGCCGAATATTTGGCCTTGGTCGGTCTGGAACACGCGGCTGAACTGCTGCCGCATCAGCTTTCCGGCGGCATGAAGCAGCGCGCCGCTTTGGCGAGGACGCTGGCGGCGGAGCCGAGCATCGTCCTGATGGACGAACCGTTCAGCGCGCTCGACGCGCTTACCCGGGAGTCGATGCAGCTTCATTTGCGCAGCATCTGGCAGCGGACGCGCAAATGCATTTTCTTTATCACGCACGACGTGGACGAAGCGCTTCTGCTTGGCCGCCGGATTTTGGTCATGCAGCCGGGGCCCGGGCGGATCGTGCAGAACTTTGCCAATCCGCTGTTCCGCGAGCAAAGCGGCGCGTCATTCGACGAACTGCGTGCCGGCAAGGAATTCGCCGCTTTGCGGCGGCAATTGATAGCTTTGATTGCAGGCGACAACACGGCCAAGTAACAGGAGGGAACCCAACATGGAAATGTTTTGGTATTTGCCCACGATGGGGGACGGGAGATATCTGGGTACCGCAAAAGGCGCCAAAATCACGGATCTGCATTACTTCCGCCAGATCGCGCAAGCGGTGGACCGGCTCGGATATACCGGGATGCTCGTTCCGACGGGCCATGCTTGCGAAGACGGCTGGGTCGTGGCTTCGGCATTGATCCAGGCGACGGAGAGGCTCAAGTTTCTTGTGGCGGTACGTCCGGGCGGCCTTTCCGTCAGCATTGCCGCCCGGATGGCCGCTTCGTTCGACCGGCTGTCGTCCGGACGTCTGCTCATCAATGTGGTGACCGGCGGCGATCCCGTCGAAATGAAGGGCGACGGCATCTTCCTCTCGCACGAGGAACGCTATGAAGCGACCGACGAGTTTCTGACGGTATGGAAACGGCTGATGACGGGCGAAACCGTTACGTTCCATGGCAAGCATGTCCGGGTGGAGGGGGCGAAGCTGCAATATGTTCCCTTCAACCGGCAGTCTCCGCCGCTCTTTATCGGCACTTCTTCGGAAGCGGGCCATAACGTGGCCGCCAAACATATCGATACGTACCTGACATGGGCCGAGACGCCGGCAATGGTAGCGGAGAAAATCGCCGACGTCAGGGCGCGCGCGCACGCGCTTGGCCGCAAGATCAAAATCGGCCTTCGCGTTCAGATTATCGTCCGCGAAACGGCGGACGAAGCATGGGAAGAAGCCCGGCGGCTGGTCCAGTATGTGTCCGAGGAGGACGTCCGCCAGGCGCAGCGGCTGCTTGACCGGTTCGATTCCGTCGGCCAGCGCCGCATGACCCAACTGGTCCGCGAAAATCGGGACCGGCTGGAAGTCAGCCCCAATCTGTGGGCCGGAATCGGTCAGGTCAGAGGCGGCGTCGGAACGGCGCTGGTGGGCAGCGCGGACGAAGTGGCGGAACGGCTGAAGGAATATGCGGCGCTTGGAATCGATACGTTTATCCTCTCCGGTTATCCGCATCTCGAAGAAGCGTACCGAATTTCGGAGCTGCTGTTTCCCAGGCTTCCCGTCACTTATCCCAAACGCCCGGAGGCCGCGGAATGGACGCCGATGGGCGAACTGCTGGCGGAAAACATCAAGCCCAAACCGTAAGATCCGCCCGCCGCGTCTTCCACTAAGGTTGCGCCTTTAGGCTTGCGCCGTCCGGATCCACACGGACATCTCGCCCGGCGAGCGGTTGCCCCACAGATAGTAGGGAATCGCCTTGAGCCGCACCGGCTTCGCGCGATGCCTGTACGGAAGGTACGGCGCGCGGTCGTCGGGCCACGCCGTCCCGTCGACCGCCGTGCCGTCGGCTTCGATGACGACGGCTCCGCCCGGCAGGCCGGCTTCGTACCGCTCCGACAGGCGCGGCTCCGCGGCGAGCGACAGCGAAGCGAGCGGCGCGCCGTTGTCGGCCTCCTCCAGGCAGTACACCAGCGGTCCGCGCTGCAGCGCGGCTTTGCCCGCGTTCGCCCGGATCGACGGGTGAGCGGCGATCACCTGCGGCTGCAGCGGCAGCTCCCAGCTTACGGTATCGCCTTCCGTCCATTCCCGTTCCACGAAGGCGTAGCCGCGCTCCACGCGATAGGCTGCCGGCTCGCCGTTCACCGCCAGCTTCGGCTGCCCCCCGTCGCACCATCCCGGCACGCGCAGCGCGAGGGCGAACTTCGCGGGCCCTTCCGCCTCCGGCGCCACCGCGAAGCTGACCTTGCCCGCCCAAGGCAGCTCCGACTGCTGCCTGAGCGTCACGGTTCCCGCGGCCAGCTCAAACCGGGCTTCGCTGCCGATGAACAGGTGCGCGTACACCGTATTGCGCTCGCGGTCCGCCGTATAAACGTACTCGCTCAGCGAACTGAGCAGCCGCGCCACGTTCGGCGGGCAGCAGGCGCAGCCGAACCAACGCTGCCGCACCGGCTTGATGTGGCGTTTGTCCGGATTGCGGGCGCTCGCCTCCGGCCAGACCTCCAGGGGATTTACATAGAAGAAATGCTTGCCGTCCTTGGACATGCTGCCGAGCACGTTGTTGTACAGCGCCCGTTCCATCGTGTCGGCGTACTCGCTTCGGGCTTCGAGCTGCAGCATTCTGCGCGCGAAGAAGATGAGCCCGATGGACGCGCACGTTTCCGCGTATACCGTATCGTTCGGGAGATCGTAGTCGAACGTGAACGCCTCGCCGTGATGCGTCGAACCGATCCCTCCCGTAATGTACATCCGCTTTTCGGTCACGTTGTTCCACAGCCGCTCGCAGGCCGAGCGCAAGCCCTCGTCCCCGGTCAGCCGCGCCAGATCGGCCATCGCCGTGTACATGTAGACGGCCCGCACCGCATGGCCGACCGCAGCCGTCTGCTCGCGGACGGGCAGATGGCTTTGGCTGTATTCCAGGTTCGGCGGGGGCGCAATCCCCGGCGTCCAATGGCTCGTGCGTCCCCGCCGTTCCCATTCTTCGATAAAGTAGTGCGGCTTCTTGCCGCGCTGATCGATAAAGTATCGGCTCAAACGCAAATAGCGTTCTTCCCCGGTCGTTTCGTAAAGCTTGACCAGCGCCAGCTCGATCTCCTGGTGGCCGCAATAGCCCGGGAGCTTGCCGGGCTCGTTGCCGAAGACGTCCCCGATATGGTCGGCCAGCCGGCACGCGATATCGAGCAGCTTGCGCTTGCCCGTTCCCCGGTAATAGGCGACGGCCGCTTCGATCAAATGCCCGGCGCAGTACAATTCGTGCGCTTCGTGGAGGTTGGTCCACTGCTTGCCCGGCTCCTTGATCGTGAAGTACGTATTCAGGTAACCGTTTTCATGTTGAGCTTTGCCGAGCCAGTCGATCACTTCGTCCGCGATTTGTTCGAGCTTCGGATCGGGATGGCCGGCCAGGGAATGACCGACGGCCTCCAGCCATTTGGCGAGGTCGCTGTCCTGAAAGATCAAGCCTCCGAACTCTCCCTTTTCGAGTCCCGCGGCAATCCGGAGATTCCGAATCGCACGGCTGGGCTCGGCCCCTTCGATTCGGTCGTTCAACGCTTCCCATTGATAAGGAATCACCGTCTGCCTCACAAGCTCCGTGTAGTCGTTCCAGAACCGATCCTGAATCCGGATTTGTCCGCTCATGCGCATCCTCCCGAGAAAAATATCAGAAATGAACTCTGTACAGACGTGATTATATTCTTCAAAATAATCAACAAATACGAACGGAATAAACCTGTTTTTATAATATTTAACACGATGGGGGCGTTGCCGTGGTCTCCGAACCGTTTGTCGCGCTTCAGGCGCCGCCGCTGCCGTATTATTTGGGAGCCGGAATCTCGCATTACCGCGCGGGAGAGTAGCATCCCAACCGCAAAAACCTGGGGCTTTTCGATTTGCTGTGGGTGGTCGAAGGGGAGCTTTATATCGGGGAAAACGGCAAAGAGTGGACGCTTGCCGAAGGCCAGACGCTGCTGCTTCTGCCGGACGGGGAACATTATGCGGTCAAGCCGTGCGAGCGAGATACGGTGTTTTATTGGGTGCATTTTGAAACTTCCGGCAAATGGAGATGCAGCAGGCGCCGGCCGGCAATCCGCGGCAGCCGTTCGAGCAGCCGTTCAGCAATCCTTATGAGATCCGGCTTCCGCATCGCGCCGAACCGGGTCATGCGGAAGGAGCGATGGAACGGCTTAAGGAGCTGGTGCGGCTTCGGGAAGCGAATCGTTCGGTCGCGTTTTGGAAGGAGCAAAAGCTGCTGTTCGAGCTGCTTCGCCTGCTTGAGGAGAGCGTTCACAACAGCCGGATCACGCCGGCCGTAAGGCTGGCTGACGAAACGGAAGCCTATCTGAAGCAAAATTACCCGTCGGAGCTGACGAACGGGAAGCTGGCGGAGGCGCTCCATTTTCACCCCAATTACATCGTCCGCTGCATGAAGGAGCGCTTTGGCCGCACGCCGATGGAATACCTGCACGAGTACCGGCTGGAGCAGGCCAAACTGCTGCTCGTAACGACCGAGTGGTCCGTCGCTCAAATCGCCGAGCGGGTCGGCTTCCGGCACACGCCTTATTTTTCAAGCTGTTTCAAACGGCGGGTGGGCATGCCGCCGCTGCGCTACCGCAGGCAATTTCGTTCCTGAACGCGGCTGCGCAAAAAAACCTTCGCTCGGCGCTTCTTCAGCCGCCAAACGAAGGGTTCCCTTTCGCTGTCTTCTTACAGCGCCGCTGCCTTGCCTCCGTCAATGTTCACGGAGGTTCCCGTCACATAAGAGGCGGCATCGGAGGCGAGAAACGCGATGACGCGCGCGGCCTCGCTCGTTTCGCCGATGCGCCCGAGCGGTATGGCGTGCCTGGGATCGCGCGAGAACTGCTCCCAGCTTTGTTCCGGAGCCGTTCGTTTCCACATCTTCTCGATCTGGTCGCTCCGGATCAGGCCGATCCCTACGGTATTGACGCGAATGCCGTAAGGGGCCAGGTCCCGGCTCATCGCTTTGGTCAGCGCCATTCCGGCCGCCCGGCTGACGCTGGTCGGCAGCGACGATTCTCCCGGCGTCTTGGCCGCGGAGGCGGTAACGTTGACGATGGCTCCGCCGTTTTCCTTCAGATAGGGGAGGGCGGCGCGGCTGAAGCGGATCGCTCCGAACAGCTTTAAGTCCAAATCCCGTTCCCACGCGTTCAGGTCAACGCTCTCAAACGGCGCGGCCGCCGACGTCCCGGCGTTGTTGACGAGAATGTCCAGGCGTCCGAAACGCTTGACCGTCTCCGACACCGCCCGTTCGGCGTCTTCCGTGACCGTGACGTCGGCGGCGACGGTCAGGGCGTCGGCGCCCGTTTCCTTTCGGATCGTCTCCGCGGCTGCCCGCAGCGCTTCTTCTCCGCGGGCTACAATGGCCACGTTGGCGCCTTCCTGGGCCAGCACGATAGCCGTATGCAAACCGATTCCTTTGCTGCCTCCCGTAATCAAGGCGGTTTTTCCCCGCAAGCCCAAATCCATGTTCGGCTCCTCCTGTTCCGTTCATTGTTTTATCGACCATGCCGGCATTCCGCTTCCCATATTCTCCGGTCTGTCTAGAAAACAGTATACTACAAAACCATAGGCGGCTAGAAAACGGTGAGCGGCAAGAAAGTCGGAGGGGAGGAAGCGGCGTTTCCGCCCGAAGTCCGAAATTTTGGAAATTTTGGCGAATCCCCTATACAATAGAGGCAGGCAGGCAACAGATCAGGGAGGTGTGCCCGTGCGGTTTTATCTGACCTTTGTCCTAACCGTTCTTATCGATCAATTGTCCAAGCTGTGGGTTCGCCGCAACATGCAGGTAGGCGAAACGCTGGACGTCTGGCCGGGCGTTCTGCGTTTCAGCCATTTCGAGAACACCGGCGCGATGGGAAGCACGTTTCAAGGCTATGGGCGGCTGTTTGTGCCGCTTGCGGTCGCGATTGTCGTCCTGGTGCTGTATTATCGGCGCCAAGGGCGTTTGAGAGGGGCGTGGATGGAGCTTGGAACCGGGCTTTTCGCCGGAGGGGCGATAGGCAATGCCATCGATCGCGCCTTCATGAACAAGGTGACCGATTTTATCCAATGGGGGACGGGCCGCAGCATTATGAACGTGGCGGATCTGCTGCTGAACATCGGCATGGTCGTGATCCTGGTCTGTATGCTCCTGGGGCGGAAACGCCGGGCCGTCGCGTAAACGGCAATCGGCCCGGCAGGCCGGTCGGGACTGTAGTTGCGCAAAAGGCAACTGGAGGGCCGCTTTTCGCGTGCGCCCCGGATTTAATTGCCAAAGCGGCAATTAAATCGGGCATCTGGCCCGGCAGGCCGGCCGGGCGGGGCTGCAGTTGCGCAAAAGGCAACTGCAAAGCCGCTTTTCGCAAGCGCCCCCGATTTAATTGCTATAGAGGCAATTAAAACAGGCATCCGGCCTGCCGGGTCAGCCGGGCGGAACTGCAGTTGCGCAAAAGGCAACTGCAGTCCCAGGCAAGCGGAACGCTTGCCTTAAACCTTAAACCGAAGCACGTTCCAGGACGCCTTCGGCAATAGCGCGGTGAACACCGCGCCTTCCTTGGCGACGCGGGCGGTTCCGCTGACCGGCTTCACCCGGTCCGGGTTGTCGGCGGTGTTGACCGCCTTCAGATCGTCGCTCGTCAGCTCGATATGCTCGATCAGGCTGGCGTTTTCGAAGCTGCGCAGATCGATGTCGAGCCCGAGCGCGTCGGACAGATGCCGGTTGACGGCGAATACCGTCAATTCCCCGGCTTCCCCGTTATGGACCGCGACCGCCTCCACGTGCGGCACATCGGTATATTTGCGGCAGTCGTATTTCGACGACTGCACGAGCGGCACAAGCACGGTGCCGCGCCCGTACACGCTGGCGTGCATGTACGGATAGTAAATCGTCTGCCTCCAGGCGCGGCCGCCGTTTTCCGTCATGATCGGCGCGATGACGTTGACCAGCTGCGCGAGGCACGCCATCTTCACCCGGTCGGCGCGCTTCAGCAGGCTGATCAGCATGCAGCCGACGACAAGCGCGTCTTCGAAGGTATAGACGTCTTCCAATTGGGGCGGGGCGATTTGCCACGGCTCGATTTTTTTGTCCGCATCGTTCGAGTGGAACCAGACGTTCCATTCGTCGAACGACAGGTACATCTTCTTCTTGCTGCGTTTTTTGGCTTTGACGTAATCGGCGGTCGCGATAACCGTGTGGATAAAATCGTCCATATCGAGCGAACTGGCCAGGAAAGAAGCCGTATCGCCGTCGCGGTTGCCGTAGTAGCGGTGCAGGGAGATGTAGTCCACGTGGTCGTACGTATGCTCGAGAACCGTCGCTTCCCATTCGGGATAAGTCGGCATTTCCGTGCTGGAGCTTCCGCAGACGACCAGCTCGATGCTCGGATCGACCCATTTCATCACTTTGGCGCTTTCCAGCGCGATTCTCCCGTATTCAGCCGCGGTCTTGCCGCCGATTTGCCACGGTCCGTCCATCTCGTTGCCCAGGCACCACGTCCGAATGCGGTGCGGCTCGCGGTAGCCGTGCCGAATGCGCAAGTCGCTCAGGTACGTTCCGGAAGGATGGTTCGCGTATTCGACCAGCTCCCGCGCTTCGTTCGGACCGCGCGTGCCGAGATTGACGGCCATCATCGGTTCGCTGCCCGCCTTGCGGCACCAGTCCACAAATTCGTTCAGGCCGAACGTGTTCGGCTCGATCGTGCGCCAAGCCAGTTCCAGTCTTCTTTTCCGCTGCTCGATGGGGCCGACGCCGTCCTCCCAGTTGTAGCCCGAAACGAAGTTGCCGCCGGGATAGCGGACAATCGGAACCTGAAGCGCTTTCACGAGTTCCAAAACATCGGTGCGAAAACCCTGCTCGTCGGCGGAAGGATGGCCGGGCTCGTACAGGCCTCCGTATACCGCCCGCCCCAAATGTTCGACAAACGAACCGAACAAACGGGGGTCGACTTTTCCGACCTGGAAGTCTTTTTCGATTTTGATTTTCGCCGCGCTTGACATTCAATCACCTCGATGGAATAATAAAAACATTAATTCAAAAGATTTGTATTAACAATTACATTAAACCTTACCTGCGGCAGAAAAGCAACGGTTTTTTCACGCGCCCGCAGCAAATGTTTTATAGCGATTCAGCGGCGGCAAGCGTTACGATTCCAACCGCGATTCCAACTACGATTCCAACCAAAAGGGGAAAAAGGCGATGATTCGAGCGAATACCGACCGAAAATGGCTGCCCGTTTACGAGGCGTTGGCCAACGGCGCGCGGCTCCGGATTTTGGAACTGCTGGCGGAACGGCCGATGAACCTCAAGGATTTGGCGCAGGCGCTTGACCTGAGCGGGCCGATGATGACGATGCATATCCGCAAGCTGGAGCAGGCCGGCCTGATCCGCACGCGGATGGTCCGCAAGGACGGCGGAACGCACAAAATGTGCTCGCTCGCCGAAGACGGCGTCGAGATCGCGTTCCCGAGCAGGGAAAAAGAAGCCCGTCCCGTGCAGGAGGTTTCGGTGCCGATCGGCCATTATACCCGGTACGAGGTGTACCCGACATGCGGCCTGGCGACGAAGGACCAGGTGATCGGACAGTACGACGACGCGCGCTATTTTCTCGAACCGGAGCGGATGAGCGCGCAAATCCTGTGGTTCGGCAAAGGGTTTGTGGAATATCAGATCCCGAATTATTTGCTGACGGGGCAGAAGGCCGAAGAAATCGAAATTTCGCTGGAAATCGGGTCGGAGGCGCCCGGCGTCAACAAACACTGGCCTTCGGACATCCATTTTTACCTGAACGGCGTGCTGCTTGGCGTATGGACCAGCCCGGGGGACAGCGGGGAAGGCAGGGGGAAGCTGACTCCGGACTGGTGGCCGGACCACATCAACCAATACGGCTGGCTGAAAATGATCCGGGTTCGGAGAGACGGCACGTATGTGGACGGGCAGCGGGTGTCGGACGTGACGATTGCGGATATTCCCGCGGCCCGCAACCACTGGACGCTCCGGCTTGCCGTGCCGGAAGACGCCGAACATGTCGGGGGGCTGACGATCTACGGGGAATCGTTCGGAAACTACGCGCAGGATATTTTGTTCCGGGTCTATACGTGATCCGATGAGATACCAGGAGGGATTCGGATGTTTAACGTTCTGTGGGGCGTGCTGTTTGTCATCGTCAATTTCGCGTTGTTTCTGGCCTGCTACCGCCTGTTCGGCAAAAACGGCCTGTACGCCTGGATCGGCGCGGCGACGGTGCTTGCGAACATTCAGGTGGTCAAAACGATTGAGATTTTCGGCATCGTGGCGACGCTGGGGAACACCATTTACGCGACGATCTATTTGACGACCGACCTGCTGAACGAGAAGTACGGGGAAAAGGAAGCGCGCAAAGCCGTCTGGTTCGGCTTTTTTACGCTCGTCATGTCCATGATTTTGATGCAAATGGTGCTCAAGTTTGTGCCGCAGGAGTCGGACATCTCGCAGGAGGCGCTGGAGACGATCTTCGGGCTGATGCCCCGCCTTGCTTTGGGCAGCCTGACGGCCTACTTTGTCAGCCAGTTTCTCGACGTCCGGCTGTTCAGCAAGCTGAAAAAAGCGTATCCGGGCCGCAATCAGCTGTGGATTCGGAACAACGGCAGCTCGCTGCTCAGCCAGCTGGTCGATACGCTCGTATTTGCCTCGATCGCCTTTGCCGGAGTATATTCCTGGTCCGTGTGGTGGCAGATCGTGTTGAGTACGTACCTGCTGAAGTTTATCGTCTCCGCGGCTTCAACGCCGGTTATTTATATGGCGAGGAATTTCAAATTTAAAGAGGAAGGCTGAGTTTTATTTTTTTGATTGACTTCCGATAACCTTACTTCTAAACTTTATTGTCGTATATGCAGCCCCGCGCGGTTGGCCGAAAGACGCCGGATTTGCGCCTCCCCGGATACGAATCCGATCGAACGAGGCATCTTTCGCCTGTCCGCACCGACCGGTTAACGCTCAGTGAAGTGCGGTTAAAAGCGGGCAAAGAGGAGGAATGATTGTGGCTTCGCCGTCCGTCACCCGTCCGGTTTCCATTTCGGCCGACACCGCATTGCCCGTTTTGCTGGCCATCAGCCTCGTTCATATGATGAACGATTCCATGCAAGCGGTCGTTCCGGCGCTGTATACCGTTTTGGAAAAATCGCTCAACCTCTCCTATGTCCAGGTAGGTTGGATTACCTTCGCTCTGAATATGACCTCGTCCGTTATGCAGCCGGTCGTAGGCTCCTATACCGACCGCCGCTCTTCTCCCTACATGCTGGCAGGAGGCATGGTCCTCAGCCTTATCGGCATGATCGGCATCGCCTTCGCCCCTTCGTTCTGGGCCGTCTTACTGGCCGTTCTCTTCATTGGCCTTGGCTCCGCCATCTTTCATCCGGAAGGCTCGCGCGTCGTGTATCTGGCTGCGGGCGGCCGCCGCGGCTTCGCCCAATCCGTCTACCAGGTCGGCGGCAATGCGGGCAGCTCGCTCGCTCCGTTGATGACCTTGTTCGTCTTTGTCCCGCTCGGCCAGGTCGGCGCGGTCTGGGGCTCCCTGTTCGCGGTCGTCGCCATTGCGGCGCTGCTTGCCATTACGCCCTGGTACCGCAGCCGCCTTCAGGACTTCAACGCCGGCAAATCGGCCGGAGGCTCGGCCAAGACCCGATCTGCGGCTTCCGCGGCGGCGAGCCATCCAAGGGTCGTTTTCGCCGTCTGTCTGCTCGTCTTCATCGTTTTCGCGCGGTCGTGGTATCATTCCGGCATCAGCAGCTATTATCAATTTTTCCTGATCGAGCATTACGGTTTGACAGCCAAACAGGCGCAGATTCCGCTGTTTCTGTTTCTTGCGGCCGGCGTGGCCGGAACCTTTATGGGCGGCGTGATGGCCGACCGGATCGGGATGAAAAAGATGATCGTCCTTTCCATTGCCGGAGCCATCCCGTTCTCGCTGCTGCTGCCGTATTTGCCGCTGTACATGGTGTACCCGTTCATTACGGCGCTCGGATTCATTCTGCTGTCGGGCTTCTCGGTCGCGGTCGTGTACGCTCAACATCTGATGCCGGCCAAAGTGGGAATGGCTTCAGGGCTGACGACCGGACTTGCGTTCGGCATGGGCGCGATCGGAGCGGTTGTGCTGGGCAAGGCCGCCGACCTCTTCGGCCTAACTTCCGTCATGCAGGCGATCGCATTTTTGCCGTTTGCCGGGTTGCTGGCATTGATTCTGCCGACGGACCGCCCAAAGGCGGGGTGAAGCTTGGAAAAAAAAGCGCCCGCGGAATATCCTGCAGCGAAACGATAAGCTATACTTAAAGTACGAAGGATAGGAGGAACGGGGGCCATTCCGATGAAAAACGAAAGATGCGGCGGCCAGGCGACGCCGCGATGGTTCGGCTACGCGCTGCAATCGCTTGTTTATCTTGCCAAGCGGGCGGAGAACGAATCGCGCTGCCCGAGCGGCGAGATCGCGCTCACCATCTGTACGGAAGCGACGCTGATGCGGCGCATTCTGTCGCGCCTCGCCCGGGCGAACATCGTGGAAGCCAGGGAAGGCCGCGATGGAGGTTATTATTTAAGCAAATCGCCGGAAACGATTACGCTGGCGGAGGTATACCGCGCATTGGAGCTGACGGAGACGTTTTGCACCGGATTGATGGATACGACCAGCGACGGATGGATCGGGCTTGAGATCAAGGACGCGTTCGCAGACATCACGAAGGAGACGGAGCAGCTTGTGATGACCATGCTCGAGAAGCGGACGATCGCCGATCTGGTGCGGCAGGTATACGGAGTGAAATCGTAAGCGGGCGGATTTGCCGCGATTTGTATCCGTTTACAAAAAAGGAAAAGTTCGCCATGCTTGTTCTTATCGCCGGCGACGAATGAGCTTCGGAAACGCCTCGGATGGAAGCCGCGCGTGGTACAATGGTTTTCGTCGATGACCTTTCTTGCGATTGGAGGATGCAACCATGCTCTACGGGATTTCTCCCTTGATCTCACCCGAGTTGTTGAAAGTGCTGATGGAAATGGGGCACGGCGACGAAATCGTGCTGGCCGACGGCAATTTTCCCGCAGCTAGCCATGCCGCGCGCCTGGTTCGCTGCGACGGGCATAAGATCCCGGAGCTGCTCGACGCCATCCTGAAGCTGTTCCCTCTGGACACGTACGTCGAGCGCCCGGCGGCCGTGATGCAGGTGGTTCCCGGCGATACGGCGCAGACGCCGATCTGGGAGGAATACCGGGCCATCATTCAACAGCGGACCGGAATCGCGGAGCCGTTCGAGGAAGTGGAGCGGTTCGCGTTTTACGAGCGGGCGAAAAAGGCGTACGCCATCATCGCCACGGGCGAAAGCGCGCTGTATGCCAATCTGATTCTGAAGAAGGGCGTCATCAAAGCCTGAGCGAAACGGGAAAAAGCCTGCCGCCTCTCTCTTTGCGGAGTGATATGCTCCCCTTAAGGTAGACAGGTGAAATAATAAAACCTGCTGCTGTAAAGGGAGCTTTTTTCATGCCTAATAAACAATATAGTGCGTCGGAGAAATTCGCCATCCTACAGGAAATCGAAAGT
>Ga0207866_1000125_pt1 | contig 126430 bp, 115 predicted proteins | sample HigsolmetaAR203D_FD_184835 | JGI IMG/M metagenome (GOLD analysis project Ga0207866, IMG submission 184835) | Ionic liquid and high solid enriched microbial communities from the Joint BioEnergy Institute, USA - AR20-3-D (SPAdes) (version 2) ...
GGTATACTGGTTGTGCATCTGTCATTCCTCAAGTTGGATTGGTGGCACAACCATTTTAGGGGAATGGACAGATGCATTTCAATTTTTCGCTCTACATTTTGTCAAGCACTATGTTTGGTGTAGAGCCAAAATTTCTTTCGTAAAACCGTGCCCAATTCCGGCAAGAATCCAACGACGGACCGGATCTCAGGCGCAGGCGGGTTTCCAGGGCTTGTCCCGGGATCCGTATCCGTTGCAGCCAGGGTTTCAGGGCATGTCCCGGGATTGTAACCGTTGCAGCCAGGGTTTTCAGGGCATGTCCCGGGATTGTAACCGTTACAGCCAGGGTTTAGGGCATGTCCCGGGATCCGTATCCGTTACAGCCAGGGTTTTCAGGGCATGTCCCGGGATTGTAACCGTTACAGCCAGGGTTTAGGGCATGTCCCGGGATCCGTATCCGTTACAGCCAGGGTTTTCAGGCGTGTCCCTGGATTCTGTATCCGTTGTAAACCCGGGAGAACTTGGATTATTTTAGCATAACCGATATTCCGCAGCAAACGTGGCAGAAAAACCTGCAATTTTACTTTTTTTTCCTCGACTTGCCGACCAAAAATGTCAAATTCCTGCCAAAATACAGGAATTTTTTTCAAAAAAGGCTGTTTTCGTCCGATAAGGAGAAAATTCCTTTAATTTTGCAGGTTTTCTTATCAAATCGCCCGTTTTCGGCAAAAAAACCTGCATGATTGCAGTTTTCCCTAATAATCTCCCAAAGCCACCCATATCACCAAAAGCCACCCGTATCACCAAAAGCCACCCCGTAATAACCAAAAGCCATCCCTCCGATGAGTCCCCCAAGAATGACGTCAATCCCCGTTCATGTCAGTCCGCAGATTGCCGTTCGTGCGCAAATGCAATGGAACCAAATCGTGAAAGAATAGCGATCAGGTGCCGTACATAAATCTTGTTTTCGGGGACGGGGTCACGTTTGCTATTTCTTGCGGAATGCGTATTTCGGATTTCTTGGCCTCATAGCTCGCAGCTTCATCATTTCATCGCCGATACCCCCGTATTTATTTCGTTTCCGAGATCCCCGTATTTCTTGTCCGGTATGCTCGATATTTCCGGGTCTGTATGGTTAAATAGGAGTATCATCACATTCCAGCCGGGAGGCGAGTGAGAATGGAAAAAAACCGCCAAATATTACTGAAAGAGAGACCGAGAGGGCTGCCCTGCGAAAGCCATTTTGAATTTGTGGAAGTTCCTGTGCCCAAACCGGGACCTTCCGAAGTTTTGGTCCGCACCCTTTATCTTACTGTCGACCCTTACATGCGCGGAAGAATGAGCGAAGCGAAATCTTACGCATCCCCATGGAAGATCGGACAGGTATTCGGAAGGGATGCTGTCGGCCAGGTGGTGGAATCCGCACATTCCGGTTTCCGTGCGGGCGATTACGTATTGGGTTCCTGGGGGTGGCAAACGTATGCGGCCGTGGCTCCGGACAGTTTAACCAAACTGGATCCCGGTCAAGCGCCCATCACGACAGCGTTGGGCGTATTGGGTATGCCCGGACTTACCGCTTATTTCGGTATGTTGGAGATCGGACGTCCAAAAGAAGGGGAAACGGTCGTCGTATCCGCCGCCGCAGGCGCCGTTGGCTCCGTCGCGGGACAAATCGCCAAAATTTACGGAGCGCGCGTCATCGGCATAGCCGGTTCCGATGAGAAAATCGATTATTTGCGGGAAGAATTGGGATTTGATGATGCAATCAATTACAAGACATCCGCCAATCTTTATGAGGACCTCAAAAAGGCGGCTTACCGGGGGGTTGATGTTTATTTTGACAACGTGGGCGGGAAAGTTTCGGACGCCGTATTGCAACTGATCAACCGCAACGCCCGCATTCCGATATGCGGCCAAATTGCGCATTATAACGAAACGGAGCCTGAACCCGGACCGCGCGTCGGCCGATTGCTGTTAAGCAATACGGCGCTTATGCAAGGTTTTCTGGTAAGCCAATACGCTTCGCGTTACCCGGAAGGCCTGAAACAGCTTGCCGAATGGATCAAAGCGGGAAAAATCAAGTACAGGGAGCATATCGTGGAAGGGTTCGAAAATACCCCCAAAGCTTTCCTCGGGCTTTTTTCGGGCGAAAATATCGGCAAGCTGCTGGTGAAAGTGGGTTGATTGGCCGGAAGGGTTTCTGCTTTCGAAGATTCGTCCTGCATATTTAAAAGGTTCTTTGCGCCAAGAGGAGCAACAAATGAAAAGACAACTGTTTGTGCTGGCATCCAATGTCCTGATAGCCGCATTTGCCATATATCAAAATGTGACGGAAAAATCGGCGGAAAAAGTGGCGGAACAATTGCCCAGAGTCGGTTTAAAGCCCCCGGTTTTGCTTTGCCGTCCATGCGCGGTCACGTGTATTCGTTGCCTTTGCCGGAAGGGAAACCGGTTGTCGTTAACTTCAGGGCTTCATGGTGCGGCCCGTAAGTCGAAGCGCCGGAACTGGTTAAATATGCCAAATACAAAGATAAAGTGGAAATCTACGCGGTGAACCTTACGGCGACGGAACGGAATTCCCGCGGATCCTGAAAAATTTGCCGAAACCTATGGGTATGCATTTCCGGTAACCATCCCGTTGATGCCCCGCGAACGGCGGCGCTTTTCGCGCTTTTTCCCCTGTTTCAGCGCGGGAGCTTCAGGATGGTATATTGTCAGGAGAATGGTATATTGTCAGGAGACAGCTGGGAGGTTTCATGTGGAAACGATTGTCACGGTCATCAAGTATTTATTCCTCGGATTGTTGCAAGGTTTCACCGAGCCGATCCCTATTTCGTCGAGCGGCCACCTCGTGTTGGCCCAGCATTTGTTTGGCGTTCATCCGGAAGGGTTAAGTTTTGAAGTTTTGGTCAATTTTGCCTCGCTTTTGGCGGTATTGCTGATATACCGTCATGACTTGTCCAGGCTGGCGGCCGGCGGGTGGAATTACATCGTCCGGCATGACCGGTCTTCCCGGGCGGATTTTCAGTTCATTGTTTATTTGGCGGCAGCGACGATTCCCGCCGCGGTGGCCGGCATGCTATTGAACGACTGGATCGCGGGCGCATTGAAGGGACTGACGACGATCGGAATCACGTTAATCGCAACCGGGGTTGCGCTTTGGCTGATCCGGAATTTGCGCGGCCGGAAAAGCGACAAGGACATCAGCTTGAAGGATGCGGTGATCGTCGGATTGGCCCAGGCCGTTGCGCTGATCCCGGGAGTCAGCCGTTCGGGATCGACGATTGTCGCGGCGATGGGGCTCGGCATGAAACAAGAGACTGCCCTCAAATTTTCGTTTCTGATGTACATACCCGTCAGCATCGGGGGAATGATCCTCGAAGGGGCCAAATTGGCGGGCGATCCGGAGATCCGTACTTTGGCTTTGCCGTATGCGGCCGCTTTCCTGGCTTCGTTTCTGGCCACATATTTTTCGCTGAAATGGTTTATGGGTGTCATGGCCCGCGGTAATTTACGGATTTTCTCGATCTATTGCTTCATTGCGGGTTTGGCCGTTCTCCTGTTTATGTAGACCGATGATGTAGACGGAACCAAAAAACCGGGTTGATGCAAACCGAACGGAGAAAAATGGGGCCTTTAACGGGCGGCGGGTCTGGCGGGCAAACGGCGTTCCCTTGTGTGCTGTCATAAAAAACAAGCGATGGCGAATAAGATGAAGTAAAAATTACCGAAGGAGGTGTTCCTGTCCCGCTTTCGTAATCAATGTCCGACGGACTACAGCAAGAGGGGCAGGGCTTGGTTGGACAGCGATCCTTTACCGATATTGCGGAGTTTTGTTCTTCTGGCCGTTTTTCTGTTGCTGCACGGATTTTTCGCCGCCGCTCGGATGACGGTGACCAAAATCAGCTCCGGACGGACCGATTCCCGGGTTCGGTCCGGTCCTGTCAAGGGTAAACTGATTCTGTGCATACTCAATGATGCGAAAGGTTATTTGACCGTGTGTCAGGTCGGGATGATTTTTTCTTTGCTCGGTATGGGAGCAGTCGCGGAAAACGCGGCGGTCCGGTTATTTGTCCCATTCTTTCAAAACCTCGGAATCCCGGAAAACTTGAATCACGTGTTGTTCCTCCTCTTTTCCTTCACATGGATCGCCGCAGTCCATCTCATTCTCGGCGCATGGTTTCCGGAAACTTTCGCGTTGCGGAAGTTTGAGCAAATCGGAATATGGTCTGCAGCTCCTTTGATTGTGTTTTACAAGTTGGCGTCACCGTTTATCCGCTTTCTTAACCGTGTCTCAGGGCGAATTTTGGAAACAGGCGGAATGAGGCCGGAGACTGAACGGGAACAAGCCCCCACGGAAGAAGACATCCGTCATTATTTGAAACAAAGCTTCCAAACCGGTTCGATTCCTCCCCGTGAGTTCGCGTTGATCGACAACGTGTTTGAGTTTGCAAAAACAAGCGCCAAAGAAATCATGATTCCCCGCACCGATTTGGTTTGTCTGTACACCCGCCTGAGTGTTGAACAAAACAAAGAAATTGCGATCACAAGCACGCATACCCGCTTTCCGGTATGCGATCCCGACAAAGATCATATTATCGGTTATGTGCACATAAAAGATTTGTTCGGAGCGGATGAGGAATTGCACAGTATCCGCCCCCTCGCAAGGCCTTTGATGAGCGTTCCCGAATCGATCCCGATCAGCACCTTGTTGGAACTCATGCAACAACGGCGCACGGAAATTTCGCTGTTGATCGACGAGTACGGCGGCACATCCGGATTGGTGACCGTGGAAGACATTATGGAGGAAATCGTCGGGGACATTCGCGGCGAATTTGACAACCAGCGCCCGCGCATTGAACAGCGCGACGAGTTTACCCATTCCGTGGACGGCCGTTTGCCGATTGAGGAAGTGAACGAATATTTCGGCCTTGATATTTACACGGATCAAGCCGATACGATTGGCGGATGGGTATTTTTGCAGTTGGCCCAACCTCCCCTTGAAAACCAAAAGATCGTTTACCGCGGCTATGAATTTGCCGTTGACGAAACCGATCATATCCGCATTGCCCGCTTGACGGTACGGCGTTTGTTCCGCGAAAAGGAGCAATTGCTGCAAAAAGAAGTGTCGTGACAAAGTTGCCGTGAAAAAGAAAATTACGTGAGAAAGGAAGCATGAAAAAGGAAACAACATGAAAAAGGAAACAACATGAAAAAGGAAATAATGCGAAGGAACCAAACGCGAGAAGGGAACAACATAAGAAAGGAAACAACGTAAGAAGAGGAAGCAATGCGAGAAAAGAAACAACACGAGAAAGAAAACAATATGAAAGGAAGTGTTCTCAGACCGCATTGTCATGAACCGAAGTTGCCGTGAAAGATACGCCATGAACGTGTCCTGAAACAGAAGGTGCCATGTCAGTGTAAGACATACCATGAACGTGCCGTGGAACGGAAAGGCCGTCATAACAAACCGTCATACACAACGTCATACACAAAAGTTTCGGAACATGGAACGAAAGTTATGGAACATGGACGAAAGTTATGGAACATGGAACGGAAGAACCTGATACCGCAAGACCAGGAAATGGAATGTCATGTAAGAACGGATGCGCCGTGTCCGAAAAGTTCGGGCATGGCGCATCCTTTTTTCTTTTGGGCCGTCTTTTGTCGTTCCGGGCAGGAAAAGAGTTTGGCGATATTGCGGGCATGCAAACGGCTTTTCGGGAATATACCTTTCGTAACGGCATTGGGACGGTGTGCGGCCGGAACATGCCGGCGTGCCGCCGGAGCGGACGGGGCTTTGTTTTACCATCGGCACGTTTTTTATCCTGCCCATCGGAATGTCGGATCCAGCATAAAAGGCACGAAAACGCTGGCAAGCCACACCAGCAAAATCGCAAAGGATAAGAAACACAGTGTCAAACCGGCTTTGCTTTTTGCGTACCGCAGGCTGGAAAGGCACAAAATGATTCCGATGATCCCGAGAACGCTTCCGAGCGGAACGGTGAAAAACAGCGCATTCAACACACACGAAAGGATCCCGCATACGAAACCGGCTACGGATGCGCCCGATTCCGCCGGTCCGCTTTCCCGAACGCCGCTTGCGCCGGACGAGGGATACCCGTTTCCGGATAAATCCATTTTGCGTTCACTCCCTGCTATTGCTTGCTTATCTATTTTTTTTCAGTGTATCATATTGTATACGTTCCTGTAATGTTGACGAAACAGCGGTTTGTGAAGAACTGGCCCGAAAACGGGCTGTTATGGAGGTCCTGCCGTTGCGCCGCCTGGTGATATTGCATACCAACGATATCCACAGCCATTTCGAACAGATGCCCAAAATAGCCGAAGTAATCAGGCAGAGAAAACAAACATGGTCGCCGGACCCTGTGCTGGTCGTCGATTGCGGAGATCATCTGGACAGGGCCCGTCCGGAAACGGAAGGAAGCGATGGCGCAGCCAACATCGAAGTCATGAACGCCACCGGCTATGAAGTTGCCGTGCTGGGCAACAACGAAGGTCTGACCCTTACGCAGGACGTGCTCGGCGATCAATATTCCCGGGCTCAATTCACCGTTCTCGGAAGCAATATGTACAACCGGAGGACCGCGCGGATTCCCCCATGGATGCAGGCATACCGTATTATGCGAAAGGGAGCGGTAACGGTCGGCCTTATCGGATTGACCGTTCCGTTTACGAGATTTTATGAATTGCTCGGCTGGGATGTCCGTCCGCCCATAGAAACGGCGGCCCGTTTGGTGAAACAATTGCGCCCGGAGGCGGATATTATCGTCGTCCTGTCTCATCTTGGTTTTTCCAATGATGTACGCCTCGCCGAAGAGGTGCCCGGGATCGATGTGATCCTTGGCGCACATACGCATCATTTGCTGGAAGAACCGGTGAAACAAGGCGATACGTATATATGTGCCGCCGGGAAGTTTGGACAGCACGTCGGCGAACTGGAATTGTGTTTCGATCCGGCAACCGGCCGGTTGTCGAATGTTGCCGGGCGTTGCATTGCTGTGGACCGGTTCTCGCAGAACCCGGATATCGAGCGGCTGATTGCCCGTTACCGCGCTTCAAGCGAAGCCCGTTTGAGCGAAGTGGTGGCCGTATTGGAAGATCCGCTGCCGATCGAATGGTACGGCGAGTCCGTGCTGGGCAATATCATGGCTGCCGGCCTTCGGAAGTGGACGAAGGCGGAAATCGGTCTGGTCAATGCCGGACAAATGTTGCAAGGGTTGCACAAAGGGCCTGTCACCCGGGGGCAACTGCACAGGCTTTGCCCTTCGCCCGTCAATCCCTGTTCCATGCTGTTGCGCGGGGACCATCTTTGGCGGGCTCTCGAGGAATCTTTATTGGAAGAGTTTCAGCTGAAAGAAATCCGCGGTTTCGGCTTCCGCGGAGAACGTCTGGGAACGCTGTGCGTTGACGGGTTGCAGGTAGAGTATGTTCCTGACCGCGAACCTTACAGAAAAATTGAACGCATAACGGTAAACGGAGCTCCCATCGATTTGTACAGGGAGTATTCCGTCGGTACGATCGACATGTTTACATTCGGTGTAGGTTACACATCGATCCGGGAAGGGAAGGAAGTCCGGTATCATTTGCCGGAATTTTTGCGGGATGTATTGCTGCATGAGCTGCAAGATCCGTCAGCGCTTCGGGAAGGAATAACCCGGCATTGGATTGCCGTCTGAAACACAGGATCTGAAACATGGGAATGAGACAAGCCCGGTTCGTAAACCGGCCTTAAGGGGATCAGCCGGGGAATCATAGTAAGGGAGAGGTTACTGGTGTTTGATATATGGGTTGCAATTATCATTGGCATTGTTGAGGGGCTGACGGAATTTTTGCCGGTGTCTTCCACGGGGCATATGATTTTGGCGAGCAATTTGCTGCGAGTGGAAGAAACGAACGAGACGATAAAAATATTTGAAGTGGTTATTCAGTTGGGGGCGATATTGGCGGTAGTCATTTTATATTGGAGACGGCTGCTCCGGCTGTTCGGCATCCGGGACCGCAACGCCGCCGCTTCCGCAAAAGGCGGCTTGAACTTGTTTCACATTTTTCTTGCCATTGTTCCTGCCATGATATTTGGTTATCTGTTGCACGGATTCATTAAAGATGTGTTATTTTCGCCGGAAACGGTGCTGGTCGGTCTGGTTCTGGGCGGCGTTTTCCTGATTCTGGGGGAGAAACAGCATCCGAACATCGAAGCGGAGACCATCGATCAGATCACATACCGTCAGGCCATATTTGTCGGCATTTCGCAAATTCTTTCCCTGTGGCCCGGATTTTCCCGTTCCGGGGCAACGATCGCCGGAGGCATGCTCGCCGGCGTCAGCCGTGCGGCGGCCGCCGATTTTACTTTTATTATCGCCGTACCTGTGATGATTGCGGCCAGCGCCTATGATCTGTATAAAGGGTACCATCTGTTGAGCGCAAGCGACATTCCGCTCTTTGCCGCCGGATTTGTCGTTTCCTTCGTCGTAGCGCTTGTGGCCGTATTCACGTTTATCAAGCTGGTGCAAAAATGGAGCCTGATCTATTTTGCCTACTACAGATTTTTGTTGGCAGTCATTTTTGCCATCTATATGATCGTGATTTGATATTATGATCGTGATGAGATATTCGGACGTACTCACCCCTGAAGGTATGGGCGGTGTAAAGCCGCGGCACGCTTCAATGGTTTGATATTTTTCGACATTTTTGTTGATTCTTGCCGACATTTGATTTACATTAAAATGGACGGTTGTCAAAGTATGAGTTTTTGACAATGGACGGTTGTCAAAGTAGTTGTTAAAGTATGAGTTTTGGGAAAGTGGTGCCGCGAAATGCGTCTTATGCCGATATCCAATTGCCGCTCGGGAATGCGGTTGGCGAGGCCGATTTATAATGAAGATGGCGTAGTTTTACTGGCGGAACACGTCGAACTGACCGAAATGATGATCAGGCGCCTGGAAAAAATCGGCTTTCTTTTTTTGTACATTGAGGATCCGCGAACCGATGATCTGGTGATTCCCGAAATGATCAGCACGGAGACGCGCATAAGGGCCGTCGGCGAAGTCCGGAAACAATTCCGGCGGCTAATGAGCCAAGGCATTCAGAGAACATATGTCGGACGGGATTTTTTCGGAGCCGCATTCCGGGACGTCGTCACGATGCTGATCGACGATTTGTCAAAGCAGCAACATGGTATGATTATGTTAACGAACCTGTGCATAGCGGATCATTATTTGTACCAGCATTCCGTTAATGTATGCATATACGCGACGATCCTGGGAATGGCCTGCGGGTACTCCCGGGAAGAACTGCTTACGCTCGGGATGGGCGCTTTGCTGCACGATATCGGCAAGACCCAAATTTCGCAGGAACTGATACTGAAACCGGGGAAACTGACAAATGAAGAGATCGAAAAAATGAAGCTGCATACGGAGTACGGTTTCCGTATATTGAAAGATGAACCGAACATTTCTCTCACCGTTGCCCATTGCGCTTATCAGCATCATGAGCGGATTGACGGCAGCGGCTATCCGCGGGGGCTGCGCGGAGGGGATATTCACGAGTACGCCCGTTGGATCGGCCTTGTCGATTCTTACGACGCCATGACGACAAACCGGATCTACCGGTCCGCCATGCTTCCCCACCAGGCGTTGGAATCCTTGTTCGTCGATGCGGGGAAACTGTACGATTTCAAGATGGTAGAAATATTGCGTGACAGATTGGCCATTTACCCGATAGGCAGCGAAGTGACGCTCAATACCGGAGAAAAGGGAATCGTCGTGGACTTGAACGCTTCTTCCCCGCAAAGGCCGGTCGTCCGCATATTGGCGAATGCCGAGGGGGAAGAACTGTCCGTTCCTTACGAGGTCGACCTGTCGAGAAAATTGTCGCTCATGATCACCTCCGTCAGCGATGTGAAAATCAATCCGGACAATAAAATGGCCGCAAACGGGGAATACCTATAAACTGTAAAGAAAATGATCTGGGAATCCGGATCATTTTTTCACAATGGCACATGTTGAAAACAAGAAACTTTCACAGATGTTTATTGAAACCAGGTTGTCTTGAAACGGACATCAAGAAATTGATATAAAGCAGGTGTGTTGTTCATGATCGATCAATTTCGCATGCGGAAGGAAAATTGGCCGGTTACTCCCGACAATGATCCGTGGGACCCGATCTTTTCCTTGCAGAGATTTGGAAAACATCAGCTGACAAGCATTGAATTGACCGTTTCGCACTTGTGCAATATGCGTTGCGAACATTGCGCGGTAGGGGATACGTTATCCGTGTCCGAAGGCCCCAAACTTCCCCTGGATCTGATCCTGAAACGTCTGGACGAAGTGGAACATCTGCAAACGATCAGCATCACCGGCGGAGAACCTTCTTACAGCTTGCAGACGGTCAGAGAATATATTATTCCGATTTTAAAATACGCCAGAGAACGCGGGATCCGTTCGCAGCTCAATTCGAACCTGACCCTGGATCTGGCCAGGTACGAAATGATCGCCCCCTATCTTGATGTGATGCACATATCGTTCAATTACACCGATGCGGACGATTTCCACCGTATGGGATTCGCCCGCGCGAACCATCAGGTGGGCCGGGAAACCGCCGGGAAAATGTATGAGCGCATGATGGAAAACACCAAAGCCTTAAGCCGCGGCGGACTTTTCGTTTCCGCGGAATCCATGATCAATTACCGGACTTATGACAAACTCGAAACGATTCACGACATCATTTACCAAATGGGTTGCCTTCGCCACGAAGTGCATCCGATGTATCCGAGTTCTTTTGCCGCGGGATTGCCGGTACTTTCGCTGGAGAAGTTCCGGACAGCGGTGCACCGTCTGTTGGACAGCCGCCACCGGGATTTGTGGATACTGTTCGGCACTTTCCCTTTTTTTCATTGCAGCCCGGAGGAAGAAGACCGCAAATTGTTGCGGAGGCTTATGAATGAACCTAACATAACGGTGCGCAACGATCCGGACGGCCGCAACCGGCTGAATGTCAATCTGTTTACCGGAAATGTTTACGTCACGGACTTCTCCCAGGTCCCTCCCCTCGGAAATGTGACCGAAGACCGGCTGGAATCGGTTTTCGCCCGTTGGGAACAACATTCGTTGAACTTGCGCGTGAGTTGCCATTGCCCCCAAGTCAGTTGTTGCGGACCCAATTTGCTCGTCGCCGAGACGTACTACCGGGACGTCGACTTTACCTCGAGGAAGGCGATTGTTTAGACGGTTCAAAAGGGGCGACAGTTTGGACGGTGATATCACGGCATACTCCCGGAGGCATAAAGGAGAGATCAAACGTTGGAGTACTTCGGCTTCAAACTGGACCAGATCTTCTTAAACCTGTTGCTCGTAGCGATCCTTGTGCTGATGAACAGCTTTTTTGTGGCTGCGGAATTTGCCCTGGTCAAAGTCCGGCCTACCCGTTTGCATCAATTGGTCAACGAAGGGAATCAGCGAGCCAAATATGCCCTGAGAGTGAACAACAACCTGGATCCTTATTTGTCAGCCACGCAACTGGGCATTACGCTCGCTTCCCTCGGTCTCGGCTGGGTGGGCGAACCGGCCGTTTCCAGGCTGATCGTCAGTCCGTTGCTCGAACTGGCAGGTATCGGAGGCGCCGCCGCATATCACCATTCGATTTCGTTTATCCTGTCATTCGGTTTTATCACTTTTTTGCATATCGTTCTGGGGGAAATGGCGCCCAAGTCGTTGGCGATCCAGAAGCCGGAAGGAACTTCGCTGTGGCTGTCCGCCCCGCTTTTGTGGTTTTACCACATTTTCAAACCGGCGATCTGGGTATTGAACACTTCGGCAAACCGCTTTCTCCGTCTGATTGGGGTCAGTCCCGCAACCGAACAGGAAGCCCATACCGAAGAGGAAATCCGCCTGCTTATGACCCAGAGCGCCAAAAGCGGACATATCAACAAAGAAGAAATGGCTTTGTTCGACAATATTTTCGAATTCTCCGACCGCCTCGCGCGGGAAGTGATGTTGCCCCGCATTGACATGGTTTGTCTTTATGCGAATATGTCCTTTGAAGAAAACCTGAAGCTCGTTTACCAGACGAAATTTACCCGTTATCCGGTCGCGTATGAAGATAAGGACCGTATCATCGGGTTCGTGCACATCACCGATCTCCTCACGGCCGATCCCGATCAGGAGCATGACTTGCGCGAGTTCATCCGGCCTATACTGACCGTCCCGGAATCGATGGAAATCAGCCACGTATTAAGACTCATGCAAAAACAACATTCGCAATTGGCCATCGTAGTGGACGAATACGGCGGAACCGCAGGGTTGCTCACGACGGAAGATATCTTGGAGGAAATCGTCGGCGAATTGCAGGACGAATTTGACGACAAACGTCCGAGCATCGAGGTGACGGAAAAATATACTTCGGTCGACGGCCGCGTGCTGATTGAAGAATTAAACCAAATGCTCCATCTGAATATTGAAGATGAAGAAGTGGACTCCATCGGCGGCTGGGTGTTCAAAAAACTGGAGGGAATGCCCGCCATAGGGAAAAAAGTGCAATACGACGGACACATATTCGAGATTTCCGAAGTCGACCGGCTGCGCATAGTCCGCCTTCACATTTATCCGGTCCCATCGGGCAAACCTGCGAAAGACGACGATTCGTAAAACCGCCGATTCGTAAAACCAATTGGGTTTCGTGTCCGCTGTTTGCCGTTAAAACACTTTTTTCGTCTCCCGGTCTTGTTTTAAAATTTCGACCGCTTCCTTGAATCTTTGGGCATGGACAATTTCCCGTTGGCGCAAAAATTTCAGGCTGTCCTGCAAATCGACGTCGTCGGTCATATCGATCAGCCATTGATAGGTCGCGCGCGCTTTTTCCTCGGCTGCGATATCTTCGTACAAATCGGCGATCGGATCTCCCTTGGCGCTGATATATGCCGCGGTCCACGGCACGCCCGCCGCATTTTCGTAAAACAGGGCCACGTTATGGTTGGCGTAATGTGCGCCCAGTCCGGCCGCTTCCATTTGTTCCGCCGTCGCGTCCTTGGTCAGTTTATATACCATCGTGGCGATCATCTCGAGATGCGCGAATTCCTCGGTTCCGATGTCCGTCAACAAACCGATGACTTTGTCAGGGATGGTATAACGCTGGTTCAAGTAGCGCAACGCCGCGGCGAGTTCGCCATCGGAACCGCCGTATTGCTCAATGAGAAATTTGGCCATCCTCGGATCACATTTGCTGACTCTTACCGGGTATTGCAATTTTTTTTCATAAATCCACATGATTTCAAAACCTCCTGTCTGGTTGTCAGCCGGTAACGAAAAGGACCCCGTCTTTTGAATGAATTATACTTGCCATGGCCATGGGGTTTCCGGCCACTGGAAAGGATAGCGGGTATAGCTATGCCCGTATTGCAGCAACGGCCCGTATTTCGCTTCGTATTGCGCCGCCAGCTGCGATCTTTTTTGCGCAAACCGGTTGAACTGTTCGATCGCCGGCAAATCGTTGGGATGCGTGTCGAGATACAGAGTCAACTCCACCAGCACGAAATCCGTTGCCTGCAGTTCATGAAGCAAACGGTAAAATTCTTCATCCAGCTGTTTATGCATACTTCCACAACTCCCTTCTAACGGCTTGGTGTGTACAGACTATAAAAAATTGGCCATAACGTTCCTCTGTGAAGAGCTTCCTGAGGAGAAAATTGGGGCAAGTCGGCGGGTTGGAACGGAATGAACAAGTTCGGCGGAGTGATATATTTTATTACTGTCATGGGCGGGCAAGGATCGAATGGGCCAATAAACGGATGATATTCGTGAACTTGTTGAATCATGGAATGATTCACGGCTCAAACCTCCTTTACACTTGGTTTGCTTCCAGCATATGACATTGGCCCACGATCGGTCATAGGCGGGCGCCCGGATTCGCGAAGGTTCCTTTTGCCGCGGGATGCATAATCCGGGAATCTTGGTCAACACTACAACTGAAAGGACAGGGGGTGGAAACGTGGCGGAAAAAAACATCCTCGCATATTTTAAAACCCCGGAAGAGGCGGAAGCCGCGGCCGGCAAACTGAAAGGACTGCAGGCCGATCTGTCCGTCAGCCAGTTCGGCAAATATCCCGGGGATGGAGTGGAAAGGGCGATGAACCCGATTACCGGAGACGTGCCGGGCCTGGGGTACTTGACGCTGGATGCGGATTTCACGAATCAAAGCGCGGCGATTTTGGCGGCGACCGACGTCGGCGCCAGCGGAATGAGCGACGGAGGGGACAACGATATCACCGGAAGGAATATATTGCTTACGGCAGTCGTGAACGAGCGCTCGTACGAACAAGCCCTGAACATCATTCGGGCCGAAGGCGGACTCGTCTAAAAAAGTGTTCCGATGAATTTTTCAATTTTTCATTTGAAGCGGAACATGGGAAGATGCCTTAAGAAGCGATTTCGGCTTTGAGTTTCATCCATCTGAAAACTAATAATAGAAACTCAAAACAACGGAACTCGCAGGCACTTCCCATGTACAGTTGGAAACCGAAAGCCTGCAAAAGTGCAGGCTTTAACGTTCGAAAACGGCCATTTGGAAGAAAAGCCTGCGAAAGTACAGGAATTTTTTTCTAAACTCCTGAAAAACGGTGGTTTTGGAAAAAATACGTGTATTTTCGCAGGAATTTGGCAATTTGGATCGTCAAAGTCAGGAAAAAGATGTAAAATTACTGGCTTTGACGCCGGGGGACTCGTCCCCTATTTTTTTCAATATCCGGATATGGGATTTGCATAGCTTTGCATCCTTAGGTTCCCGGTTTGGCATTTGCATCCTTTTAGATTCCCGGTTTGGCATAAATGGTTTTGCCGGCGGCCCAGACACGCCACGGCTCAAAGCTTTGGCCGGGTGAAGCGAGCAGCAGGTCGGCCCGTTTTCCCGCGGCAATGGAACCGGTCCGGCTGTAGATCCCCAACAGCTTTGCGGGATTGCCGCTAGCCATTTTGCTGGCCAGTTCGATACTTAAACCGACGTTGTTCACTATATGGCGGAACGCGTCAATCATCGTCAACGTGCTTCCCGCCAGACTGCCGCCTTCTTTCAGTCGCGCCACACCTTTTTCGACGATCACGGGGAGACCGCCCAACTCGTATTCGCCGTCGCCAAGACCGGCTGCGGAAATCGCATCGGTGACCAGAAGGAGATGGTCGTTATTTTTGACCCGCGCAAGCAATCGGATGCAAGCCTCATGCACGTGATGCCCGTCAGCAATAATTTCCGTACTGATGCGTTCTTCCGCGAGCACTGCTCCCACCGTTCCCGGTTCCCGGTGATGAAGCGGTCGCATGGCGTTAAAGGCGTGCACGGAATGGCGAAGTCCGCGGTCTAACGCTTCCGCCATTTGTTCGTAAGTGGCATCGGTATGTCCGCAGGCGCACAATATTCCCCTGCCCGTTGCCCATTCGATCAGGTCAAGCGCACCTTCCCGTTCCGGCGCCAATGTCAGAATCCGGATCAGTCCGGGATATTGTGCGACCCATTCTTCCATCCAGGACTTTTGCGGCGGAACGATATGGGCGGGATTTTGCGCGCCGGGCCACTTGGGACTGATAAAAGGTCCTTCCAGGTGCACCCCCAGCAACTGCGCGCCCGGCATCGGCGTTTGCATGTAGGCATGAACCGCCTTCAGCACGCCGGAGATCTCGTCTTTGGAGGCGGTCACCGTTGTCGCCAACATGGCCGTCGTGCCGTGGCGGGCGTGAAAGACCGTAATTTCATCGAAAGCTTGTACGTTTGCCTGCATAAAATCGCTGCCGGAACCGCCATGCACATGGACATCGATAAAACCGGGAAGAAGCCATCCCCCTTTCGCATCCAGAATTTGTTCCGGTGAAGTTTGCCATACTTTCAATTTCTGTTCGATTTCTTCCTGGTGGCCTGCCAGGGCGATTTTCCCATCTTTTACATACAGGGCGCCCGGAAAGAGAATTTCTTCTTCCGTTACAATCCGGGCTCCGGTAATCAATATATGTTCCGAACCGTTCATGAAAACAGCCTCCCCGAAACAGAATCAGCGTAAACGAAATCAGGAAAGATTGGAGATATTTTGATAGTACGGTGAATTCGGGAATTTGGCAAGTTTGCAACAAAAAAGCTCCTTTACGGAGCTTTTTCGTCAGACGGTTTCGGTTCCGGTTTCTGTTTCTGCTGGTATACCCAGGCGGCGTATTGCAGCGGGCGGGTGATCGCCCGGTCATACGTCGTGGATTCGCCTATAAGGCGGAAGATTTCCCTTGACGGCTTGGGGTTGATTTCCAGCAACCAGACTTTTCCGCCGGAATCTACCGCAATGTCGAGCCCGAGTTCACACAGGGTGCCGAACTCCTTTTCAAGGTATTTCGCAATATCGTGGGCGAGCTTTTCCATTTTCTTTTTGATGGCTTCGTTTTTTTCGGAAGACGCGATGGTGCGGCGAAGCAAGCGGTCCACCGGCACTGCGGTGCCGCCGCCGTGCAAATTGGAAGTTACGCTGGACTTTGGCCCGATCCGCCCCGCATACCCGGTAACCGCCCATTGGCCCCGATCGTCTTTTTGTATGAGCAGCCGGTAGTCATGGACACGGCCGTCGGGCAACGTCAGGTTGATCCCTTGCTGCAGCATGTATTTTTCTTTCAGCGGCCATGATTTGATTTTGGCGGCAAACTGCCCGACCGTTAAAATTTGGCGGGAAATGATGCGGCGTCTCTGATCTCTGCCCTGAATGTCGATGCGCCCCCCGGGAGCGCGGCGGAGGCGGATAATTCCCCTGCCGCCGGTGCCGTTGGAGGGCTTCAGGAATAATAAGCCCTTTTGATTCAACAGTTGTTTCATTTGCTTAAAACCCGCAAATTTCACGGTGTAAGGCAAATGAGGCTGAATATCGGGGTTTTTGGACAATATCAGATACATGTTCCATTTGTTGGACAAAGGCCGGTTCAGAAAAGTCAGATGCGGGTATTTTCCGCGAAACTGCCTGAGTTGTTTGAATCGCTCCGTCGCCTGATTGCGGCAACGGTCGTAGACGATGTCGGGAAAACGGGTCCACCTGCGGAACCATTTTTTATTTTTTTGGTGATAGAACAACCCGTAAATTTTTTTACGGTCGTGATGGACATCCTCAGGCGAGAAAACCATGACGGTGATCCCGAGTTTCGTCCCCTTCAATGCCAGTTTCCGAAAAAAAGACAATTCCTCAAAACGGCGATTGTTCATGTAAATCGCCATAACGCCCAGCAAAAAATGTGACAAGCGTTATCACCTGCTCCCTGAGGCTGAATCGGCTTGATTCGGCTTTTTCTTTCTTTGCAGCTTGCACAAATAGTTGCAATATTCAATCAGGCGTTCCAGCGACTTTTTGCGGATTTCCGGTTCGTCAAATTTCATCGGTTTCGAATTGGCTTCAAAAAACCACATTTTTCCGTTCGTATCGACACCAACATCCATCGACATCTCCCCCATCTTGTATCCTGATGACTTTTCAATCTGTCTGGCGATGAGAAGGGCCGACTTGCCGACTTTGCGGATAATTTTTTTGGCCTCGACCGGTCCGAATTTGTGTTCCAGCAATTTGACCGGATCGTCGATCGAACCGCCGCGCGGGACATGAGTTGTGATGCTTAATTTGCCGGCCACCCTCGCTCCCATGCCCGTTAACGTCCATACGCCTTTTCCGTTTTTTTGCACCAACAATCTCAAATCAAACGGACGTTTTTTGAATTTGGTCAAAACAATTCCTTGCTGGACAATATATTCTTTCTTTCCGATTTCGGTTTTCAGCTTTTCCCAAAGATGATAAATGTTGTTGAAAATGTAAACGTATCTTTTATCCTGCTTTTGATAGACCAGACGGTATTCCGGAACAAATCTGTCCTGTTTTTTGACCAGGCGCATGATGCCCATTCCGGCCTTTCCGCGGGCCGGTTTCAAATACAGAGTCGGTGAATGGTGGAACATGGACTCAAGATTGTAGGGGGATATCAGCCGCTCCGTTTTCGGTATGAAGGAACGGGTCGAGTTGGAGCGGGACAACCATTCAAACAAGGTCCATTTGTTAAAAAAGGAAGGATTGAACAATTGAATTTTCCGGTGTTTCAGGCATGACTGGATCACCTGCTGCACTTCCGGCCGCAGTTCAAATTTCCGGTAAGGAATCCGGTTATAGACGACATGAGGGAGCGGAAATTTTTTTTTCTTCCATGATTTTTTTTTGGCGTTGTACGAATGGCCGACAATTTTTTTTTGCGATAAACGCAAGTTGGCGGTAGTGGTTACGTACACCAGCGCGCCCATGTCACGACCGGTTTTGATCAGGTCGATGAAATTGGCCAGGTTGCCGCGGAATAATTTCGTATCGTCCCCAACGGTTAAAATGGCGATGACGGGACGCCTTTTCGGTTTATGCCGGGATAAAGCCATTACCCATCCCTCCCGGTCCGAAACTTGCTTAAATAGAGGCAATGTTGGAAAAGGATGTCCAGCGATTCCCGTCCTTTAGGTTTTAGTGAAGGATGTTTGAAGATGGAACGTCCCGGTTTGGCGTTTGCTTCGAACATCCAGACATTTCCCGACAAGTCGATGCCGAGGTCGAAGCCAAGTTCCCCCAATCGGTAGGGATAGTTTCTCTCGATGGCTTCAGCAAGTTCAATCGCCACATCTTTGGCATACTGAAGGACGGCGGGAGCCCTTGAGCCAAATATGCTGTTCAGGACTTGTTCCGGCGTCAAAAGCTGCCCGCCGTTGCGCAAATGGGTCGTGACGCTGCCTCTGCCGGCTTTTTTGGCGCCTATGGCGGCAACCACCCATTCGTTCCTGCCGTTTTTCGTCATGTGAAAACGGAAATCGATCGGGCAGGAATCCAGTTCGATGAGGCGGATTCCCTGTTGCACAACGTAATGTCGAAGTTTCCCGCGGTTATGCCTGTTCAGCATATTCATCAGTCCTTCGAAACGGTTAAAATGGATGAGCACATTTTTTCCGTTCCGGCGAAATCTGGCGAAATATCCTCTCCGCGGATTGTATGTCAGCCGGTAAATGCCGATCCCCAGGCTGCCCCCTGTCGGTTTGAAGTAAATAAACTTGTGCTTCTCCATCAAATTTTTGATTTCGCCGGGTGAAGGGTTGATGTAAGATTCCGGTACGTATTTGTCGACTTTATCCCCTTTCAGCATTTTATATACATCCCACTTGTCAAAAAAACTCCAGTTGAAAAGAGGTATATTGCGATGGACGAACCGTTCCTTGAATTTGATCATGCGGGACGATTTTTCCGCGCTCCGGCTCGGAAGCCGGTTGTATACCACGTCGGGCAAAGGCACGGTTTTACGCACCCAGGTTCCGGAGCTTTGGGGAAAAAAGCCTGTGACGGTTTCGGTTTCCCAATTCACATCTCGCGGACTGAATGCGAAGTAGAACGATCTGTTTTTTCCCGCGTTCATGATTTGCCTGATAAATCCGCCTCTATCCCCGAAGGGGGAAGATCCGCTTTTTCTCATCGTCAAAATTCCGATCAACGGGCCCAATTGAATTTCACGGTTCCCCCGGTTGATGGCCAGGCACGTTCCGGAGTGGGGAAGTTTTAACGATCCGGCGATTGACAGGGGAAGCTGCAATACGTTTCCCTTTTTTTTCAGCACCCGGACGGGGGCCGTCACCGATTTGCTGCCCAAAGTCAGGCGGATTTGGTTTGTACCAGACAACTCGAGCGATCTGATCAGAGCTCTGGAAGCGTAGATCACTTTCCCGGGATTGCGTAAAACGCTTATTGTACAGGTTGTCAAACTCATCGATTACCCTCCCAAGAAGCCCCGCCTGTCGGCAGAGCTTCCGTGCGTAAGTCCTCTCGAATGAAGTAAAAAACGCGCATATAAAACCGGGTTGTACAAAGCTTCGTAGCATTGCCTGGGATCTTGCAAGGATAAAAAAGCGGTTCTGCCCGGCTTCGAATTGGCTTCCAGGATCCATACGCGGCCGTCCCGATCGGCGCCGAAATCCAGCCCGAGTTCAACCAGCCTGCCGAAAGATGCTTCCAACACAGGCGGAATTTCGGACGACAGGGTGCAAATGGTTGCCATTATGTCCTCGGCGCGCTGTTTCCCGTATTGTTCTGTCAGAAAGGGCATAGGATGAAGCGCGCTTCCGCCTCCGTGCAGATTGGACGTCACGCTGCCTTTCTGTCCCAGCCGTATGACGGTTCCGGTAAGCTGCCATTGTCCTCTGGCATTTTTCTGGACCAGGGAGCGGATATCAAAGGCTGAGCCGTTGGAATCGTGCAATTTCAAATAGGGTTGGACGAGGTAATGTTGGCCGGAAGTGTATCCGGCCAACCACCGGCCGAAGGAATCCGCATCGGAAAACCGGCAACGGATGGGCAAGTTGTTCCGATCTCTTCCGCGCACCGCATAGGACCCGTCTGTTTCCTGAAAACAATGAAGAGCGCCTTTTCCCTGGCTGCCGCGAACCGGTTTCAGAAATAACGGCCGATTGCCGGCCATTAGGCCGATGAATGCCGGTATATTCCGCAAGGGGGCCGTCGGCGGCAAATGCGGCGACAACGTGTGTTGCCTGCGGAGCAGGCGATAAATTTTCCATTTGTTGCCCATGCTGTTACCGAGAAGGCTGGTAAACGAATTCCGTTTAAACCTGCGGATCGCATTTCGGTACTGGAAGACCTGGGTTTTGTCGGAACAAAAACAGCGGTCATACACCAGATTGGGAAATTCGTACGCACTTTCTTTCCATTCCGCACGTTCTCCCGTATAACCGTATCCGCAAATCCGGTTTGCGCTCCAATCGATTTGATCCGGGCAAAATACGAAAACACGCATGCCCAGGTTCCGTCCCTCGCGGCAAAGTGCCATATACCGCTGTTTAAGGCAGTTTGGCTCGGCATTGTTCCGGCGGCATACCATAATGCCCAGCGAACCGCGGGGACTGTCTGTTTTGAACATCGGCCTTCACCTCAATGTTTCGCCAAGTAACACGCATATTGAACAAGCAACCGTACGGACGGTCTGACCTTATTGGTCGTTGTCGCGTTATCGTCTTTGGAAGGCTTTGAGTTGATTTCAAGAAGCCAGATTTTTCCTGACGTATCAATCGCCAAGTCAATTCCGAGCTCCCCGTAATGTCCGGCGACGTGCTGCTCCACTCCCCGGGCCAATAACAGGGCGGCCCGGCGCAAGCGGGACAAATATTTGGCGTATTGTCCCGATCCCAGGTTCGACTTGGCGAGCGCGCGCCCGACCGGACTGAGCATGCCTCCTCTGGCGAGATTGGACACATAGTGGTTCGTGCTCGCGATGCGTCCGACAATGGAAGTAATGACCCATTCTCCGTTTCCGTTTTTTTGCACCAGTGCCCGGAAATCGACAGGACGTCCATCCACAGTGATCAGATTCAGCCCCTGCTGAATCTGATACCGGTTGCGTTTGATTTTTCCGGATATGGCCTGGAAAAGCTTGATTAACCGGGAAAAACGATGCTTTACCATTCCATTCAGGGTGGTCGCATGACAGTCATATCCTTCCGGAGTGCGCGTGATCCGGATAATTCCTTTCCCCAGACTTCCGGTATTCGGCTTTAAGAAAACGACCCGATGTTTTTTGCACATACTTTTCAATATCTGAAAGTTTTTAAGCGCATGCGATTCGGGCAAAAAACTTTTTAACGCCGAATCATGGGCAAGCGCTTCGAAAACTTCCGTTTTATCCAAATATTTTTCATTGAACACATTCGCGTTGTAACGCGATTTTACTTCTTTTAAAAAATGTTGTACTCTGGGTTTGTTCTCCAGTTTGCGGGAAGTTAGGCGGTTGTACACAACGTCGGGGGCGGGAAAGGAGGAATGGCGCCAACTGCCGTTTTCTAACCTCCAGCCCTTCAGGGAATCGGCGGAATCTCCTATGTCATTCGGGGTAAAAAAGTAAGCAAACGCCCCGTGTTCCCGGCATGACTCGGAAATTTCCCTGCAAAAAGCCGTCATGTTACCGAATGGACGTTCCGCGTTACTTGAATAGACCCGGCTCATCATGATACCGACCAAAGGGCCGAACGATAAAGTTTGCGTATCCGGTTTAAAATTCAGGCCGAGGGAAGCGCCGTGTTTGATACTGAGACGTTCGGCGACTTTCTCGCTGATTTTTATCCCTTTAATGGACTTGACCGGCAGCACTTTGGCTTCGGTCCGGTACGCCCCGAAACGCAAGGAGATCAGTTCACGGGCAGGGATCTTCATTTTTTTTACATAGGTTTCGTTGAGAAGTACGACAAGGTCTTGGCGAAAATTGCCGGTTTTTTGTATTTGGACGGTCACTTTTGTTCTCGCCATCAGGGCCTCTCCTTCCCGGCATGATCTGCTAACCTGATATTGAAGTTAACTACTTCATCATATGAGGACATAGTTTGCGTGGTGAAAGAAAAGACTTTCCTTTCACGTCAGGACTTCATTGGAGGAATGGCATGAACCCGTTCGTATTTGTGATTGTCAATATGGCCGTGGCGGCTTTTATCGGCGGCATTACCAATTATTTAGCAATCAAAATGTTGTTCCGCCCCCTCAAACCGGTTAAAGTGTTTGGACGCAGGCTCCCGTTTACGCCGGGCCTGATTCCCAGGAGAAAGGATGAGATCGCCTCCTCGCTCGGAAGAGTGGTTTCGGAGTATCTGGTCACTTCCGAAGGCTTGATCGGCGCTTTGGGAAAGGAAGAATTCAAAGCGAAAATTGAAAGGAAACTGGAATCGCTGGTCAACGAATGGACAAGCAAGGAGGAGACGATCGAACAGCTGGCTTTGCGTTGGCTGACGCCGGAACAGTATGCGGCGGCAAAGTCCCGTCTGGCCGGCTGGCTCCGTCTGAAAACGGAGGAAGGCGCGCGCTATTTATGGGAGCGTTACGGTCTGTCCGCCCTGGAATTCCGGAGCCTGATTCCCGGGTGGAATGAAGCGAAAAGAAAGGAATGGGCGGAATGGGGGACCGGTTTCATCGTCCAAGGGCTAAAGGAACACCTTCTGTCTCCTGAAGGCGAACGCTTGCTGCGCACGGTCGTGATGCAATTTATGAATCAGACGGGGGGATGGATCGGCGCCCTGGCCGGAATATTTGTGGATGAAGACAAAGTGGCGCAAAAAATGCGCCTCAGCCTGGCCGGACAGTTGGATTCGCCGGTTGTGCGCAGGGCGGTTGCCGGTTTCATAGACCGGAAACTGGAACAAATGTCCCGGATGAAGGTTTCCGACGCGTTGGAGAAATGGGTCCGGCAAGATGCCCTGGAATGGTCGGTGCAACACCTCATTGAGCTGTTAGCCGCGGTACGGTGGATCGAAGAACTGGAGAGCAAACGCGTCGCCGATCTTCTTGGGGGGACGCGGGAAAAACTTTTGGAATGGGTGCCGAAACTTGCGGAAAAATGCATTGATTTGCTCAAAGAAAATGCGGAGCGGGCCATTTCCAGCATTAACCTGGCGCAGCTTGTTGAAGGGGAAGTGGCCAAATTTCCTTTGGAACGGTTGGAACAACTTTTGCTCAACGTTTCCGGCAAAGAGTTCCGCGCGATCACTTGGCTTGGGGCTCTGTTGGGGGCCATCATCGGACTGGGGCAATCGCTGTTCGTTCTGTGGACGGGATAACCTGTCACTTTTTTCGCATCAAATCCGAACCTGTCATCTTTTTTCCCTGTTTCACATAACATCGTAGTACAAGGATTCCGGGAGTCCGGCGGCTTCCGGGGAAAGGGGGATAAAGGATGCGGGGAATAAAAAACATGATCTGTTTAAGCCTGGCGCTCGGTATGATGATTTACGCCGTACCGAAGCTTGATATAGGCGGGGGCTGGACATTGCCGACCGTATTCGGCGCGATTTGGATCTGCTTCGCTTTGGTCATCGTCGCCGCCCATTTGCATGAAATTCTCGGGGTGGATGAAGAACAACGCCGGGAAATAAAACGCATCAAACAGATGCGCCGCTGGCAGTTGGAACAGTTGCTGAACGGAAGAACAAAGCTGTTTCAAACCAAAAAGTAGCTATCTTTCCGCTATGCAAAAGAGACTTCCGCAAGGCAAAAAAGACTTCTGCAAGCCGGGGGATCGGAAGACAGGGCAAAGAGGCCGCCCCTATGCGTTAGTCGGCTTTCGGGGCGGCTCCTTCACGCGATTCATGCAAATATTGTTTTGTCCGGTCCGCCCAGATGTCCACGTAACGGTCCGTCGCCCACTGCGCCATGACCAGTTCTTCGTTTGGCATGAGCGGTATCGAGATGGCGGGTTGTTTTGCGATTTCCCCGTTTTTGACATATACCGATATGTGGTCATCCGTAAAGATGGCGAGCAAGTCATCGGTAGGTGACGATAACGCATCTTCGGCGGTCGGTTCCAAGGCGGCGATTTCTTCCCGTGAGCAACAAAGTTTGTCATGGCTGACGACCGATTCGGGGAGATACACGCCAAGATCGCGCACAGCCAAGCCGTCCGGACCGGCAGACGAGTCGTATTCGACAGTTCCGGGTATCCATTGCCCGAATTTCCTTACAATTGCCCAACCGGTTTCATCCGAAACGTTCGTCCGCAAAGCTTCGTTGAGCGAATACTTGCGGCTGTCCGGTTCGCCCGAATGGCCGGATAGTTTTAGTTGCGGAATCGTCGTGACCCATACATCGAAGTCGCGGGCGGACTGGTGATCCCTTAGCATCCTGTCCGTTTCGGCGACAGATACGTATTTGTTTCCGGCGAACAAAACCTTTTGTGCGCTTGTGACCGTACCGTTGCCGGGAATTTCGCCTGTTTTGAGAAACGACGGTTCCTCGTTTGCCGGATGGGCGGCAATGTATTGGCGTTTGCCGGAATCGGCGGACCGGTAGTACGCCGCAATTTTCCAGAAGTCTTGCCCGTACGGCACGAGAATTCCGCTGCCTTCGGCAATCTTGCGTAATTTGCCCGATTCCGGGGCGATATAGATCGTCCGGTATGAGCTTTCCCCCCATTCATCGTCCGTCCTGAGACCGATCAGAAGCCCGGATCGGACGGTGACGGAAGGAGAAGGGGACAGATCGGCAACCGGATCGGAATTCACCGTCACGCGACGGACGTTTGACAAGTCGAGTTCCTCCGGCGTCATCGTATTGAGCGGTTCTTTCCAGTGAAGAGTTGTAGATGCGACGAGCAGCGCGCAACAAAAGGCAAGCGTTCCGAGAAGTTGAATCCACCATTTGGGAATCGCGGGCTCCCGGTCGATTCTGTCCAGTATTTTTTTTTGCAGTTCCTTGGTAAAACCGGATTGAACGAAGGGGCCGCACGACAATTGTTTTTCAAAATCAATTTCAGGTGGTTTCAATGGCCTCGCGCTCCTTCATTTTCAGTACTTTTAAACGGGCGTGATGTAATCTTGATTTTACCGTCCCTTCACGTATGCCCAATATGTTGGCGATTTCCTTCATCGACAGTTGGTAGTGTGCCGCCAAAATCAAAACTTCCCGGTATTTTGCCGGCAACTTGAGCACTTTCTTCCATATGTCGTTCACAGCCATCCGCTCGATTACTTCCGCCTCGGCGGAGCGGCCGGAACCCCGTACAGGCACCCATTCCACCAACGTGACTTTGCGCAGCAAAGCGGATCTTTTATAGTCTAACGCCGTATTGCGGGTAATGGACAGCAACCAGGTTTTGACGGACGATTCGCCGCGAAACGTATCCAGGTTGCGGTACACTTTCAGAAACACATCTTGCGTGATGTCCTGGGCGAGATCGACCCTGCGGCAAATACTGAAGGCAAAATTCCATACGTCATCCCCGTAAGCTGTCATCAGGTCGCATAGGATTGTTTTTCGGTCCGTTGTGTCCGATAAATACCGTAAATATTCAAAGCGGTCTTTTGTGCTGGTTTCCATTCCTCTCACCTCATCCTTTAGACGATGCAAATCCGCGAAAAGTTCTGTTTTTTTATTTTTGTTTTTCGCATAACCGGATCGGCGAAACTGCCGATTGATTGTCCATTCGGCCGGGATCCCATCCCTAAGGGTAGGACGTAATGAATGGAAGTCTGTCTGACGAGTAGGTTCCGGTGATTTACAGGTTGGGACGTAGTTGCCGCGGAAGCGGAACAGGGGAAGATACCCGTAAGAAGCGACTTGAAACGAAAATGGGAGACAGCGATACTGTCGGAACATTGAGGATCTGATGGTTGTTGCATGAGGATCTGATGATCGTTGCTTCTTTACGGAACAGGAGCCCTTATTTGCTTCAAATGGCCGGTTTTTATTTTGTAACGGACACAGATTGCACTTATTTCCGCTAAAAGCCATCATTTCCGTTTCGTTTTTGCCCAATAAGGTTTGCCTGGAGACTGTCGGTTTATTGTGCAAAATGGGTAGAAAGTGAAATGATGGCCTTCCGGCGAGTTTGGCTTTCCATTCCTTACCTCTTCAATTCTTTGTTGGATCAAGGAATGGAAAACAAGATGTTTGAGCGAAGGAAGGCGACGTTTCGCTTCAAGCCGTCTATTTTTGTACCATCAACAGTTCATCGACAGCTTCCCGATGCGCGGGCGATTTCCGCACGCGTTTCTTTCCGTGAAAGTTGTCCTTTTTGCGGGAAACGTTTATAATAATGAAATTATAACAGAATAATACAGATCGTAACAGAATAATACAGATTTTATAAGAAGGATGTAACAGCAATGAACCGTAACCAAGATGAAAATTTGACGAAACACGAACTGATATTGCGGCACATCGAAGGATTAAAGCTGGGCAGCAAAATTTCTGTCCGCAAAATCGCCAAGGAGTTGGAAGTCAGCGAAGGAACCGCCTACCGGGCGATCAAAGAAGCGGAAAATTTGGGGCTGGTCAGCACGAAAGAGCGCATCGGCACGGTCCGGGTCGAGAAAAAGTCCCGCAATAACATCGATAAGCTGACCTTCGCCGAGGTGGTCAACATCGTCGACGGGACGGTTTTGGGCGGGGAGCGGGGGCTTGCGAAGACGCTGAATAAATTCGTCATCGGAGCCATGCAGGAAGACGCGATGGTCAGATATATCGAGGCGGGCAATTTGCTTATTGTGGGTAACCGGGAAAAGGCCCACCTGTGCGCGCTGGAGCAAGGTGCGGGCGTGCTGATTACCGGCGGATTCGGAACAAGCAGCCAGGTGATCGAGCTGGCGGATCAATTGCACCTTCCGATTATATCGTGCAGTTATGATACGTTTTCCGTCGCATCCATGATTAACCGGGCCATTTATGACCGGCTGATCAAAAAGAAAATCATGGTGGTGGAAGATATTCTTCCCACCAACACGATTGTCTACACGCTGCGCAACAGCCAGACGGTGAAAGATTGGCAGACCTTGGTGGAAAAAACAGGCCATACCCGGTTTCCGGTCATGGATGAATGGAATCGTGTCGTCGGGATGATCACGTCCAAAGACGTTGTCGGGGCCAAGCACGACCAAACGATCGACAAGCTGATGACGCGAAATCCGCAAACTGTTACCCGGCGGACTTCGATCGCTTCCGCAGCGCATCGCATGGTGTGGGAGAGCATTGAGCTTTTGCCGGTGGTCGATGACAACCGCAAGCTGGTCGGAGTGATCAGCCGCAAAGACGTGCTGAAGGCGATGCAGTATCAAAGCCAGCCGCAAATCGGGGAAACGTTTGAGGATATCATATGGTCCGGTTTCACGGAAGAACGGACGGAGGACGGGCAAATTCGGTACCGAGGGGAAATTTCGCCGCAAATGACCAATCACATGGGAACGGTGTCGGAAGGGGCGTTGACCTCGCTCCTGACCCAGTCGGCATTTCGCGCAGTCCGGCACCTGAAGAGGGGGGATCTGGTCCTTGACAATATGTCAACGTACTTTTTGCGGCCTGTCCAAATTGAAAGCGAGATTGAAATTTGCCCACGTATCATGGAAATCAGCCGCAAATTTGGAAAAATTGACGTGGAGATTTACCATATGAATCATCTTGTTTGCAAAGCGATGATGACGGCGCAGGTGATTGAACAGCCGTAAAAGGCGGGCCCTGTGTTTGCGCACCGAAAACACGGACTGTTTGCGGACCGAAGTCATGGGTCGAGTTTCCGGATCGGAAACGGCGATTGGTTTCAGATGGAAACGGCGATCAGTTTCGGGATTGGAAACGGCGGTGGTTGCGCAGCCCGGCAAACAGATTGAAAAATCCGAGAAGCACGCATACCGTTCCGAACGTCCGGCGAACCGCCGAATCGGTAAAAAAGAACAATTGGGTGACGGCAATCGCAAGGAGCATGATTCCCATGCAAATATTCATCCGGGCGGCATACAGGCCCCGCAGCTGCGGATTCTTATGCCTGCGGAAGCGAATGCTGTAATACATCGACAGGATCAGCATGATGATGATAAAAGCGGATAACACGGTTTGGATTCCGGTCAGCATAACGATCATCGTCCTTTATGGCATATTTTTTAATGTATCGATTTTTGCGCGAAAAATCAATCTTTCTTTACTTCGCGGACCGTAATCCATACGGTGAGCTGTCCGGGCTGGATCATCATCGTTTTCAGATTGACGATATAATCTTTTTCATGGATCCCGGTATAAATTTTTTTGTCAATCAGATGTTGATACATGAGCGGATTGTTGGCGATCGCCGACAACGGTTGGCCGGTTATGACCTGCAGGTCGTTATATACCCGGCTTTTCACTTCCGTTTCGACAAATTCTTCAAGCGGGGCGCTGTCGGTACCCTCTTTTTGCACATTGATGTTAATTTTGCCGACTACGGATTGCTGGTTTTTAAACTTTTGCAGCGATTCGATGTCTTTGCTTAACTGGACGTTCTCCTGCCGCAGCCTTTCGTTCTCCAGGACGAGCGTGGTGAAGCTTTCCTGGTAAAGCCCCATAAAAAGCGCGCCTCCGATTACGCCTCCCGACAAAAGGAGTCCGAGGCCGGACAAGAACCGCACGTAATGGTCGAAAGGCGGAACTCTCACGGTTCCGTTCCCCCCCTGCATATCCACAGAACGAGGGAAGTTCCCGTATGCGCTCCGAGGAAGGCGCTGATGATAAACAAAATTTGCTTGATGGCGGGAGAAAGATGTCCCTCGAGAAAGTTGCTTTCGATTACCCGCAACGGGTCAATCGTCCCGCCGACAGCCACGACAAGCGCCCAAATTTTAATTTTTTCCGCCCAGTGCTCCATGACGACGGCGGGGGCCTGCAAGGTGAGCACGGCGCCGATTCCGCCCAACAGCGATCCGCCGAGCACGACGCCGAACGCGACCAGAAAATTCATAATTAAGTTTGCCATAAAGGTTCCCTTCCCGCTAAAAAGATAAAGGCAATTTTTGGACATGTCCCTGTTACTATCTATATCTATGGGAATAAGCCGGCAAATTATGATAAAATAAATAGAGTAAAAAAGCAGGGTGAGTTGGCCAATGGACCGTTTTGTGCATTTGCATGTGCATAGCGAATACAGTTTGCTGGACGGCGCGGCGCGCATCGACGATTTGGCCGCCCGTGCGGCGGAACTGAATATGCCCGCATTGGCTTTGACGGATCATGGCGTGATGTACGGTGCGATCCCTTTCTATAAAGCTTGCCGACGGCATGGAATCAAGCCGATCATCGGCTGCGAGATGTATATCACGTGCGGCTCGCTCGAAGAGAAGCGCAGCCGGCAGGAACAACCGATTTATCACCTGGTTCTGTTGGCGAAGAACGATACAGGTTACCGCAACTTGATGAAGCTCTGCTCCATCGCCCATTTGCGCGGATTTCATTACAAACCCCGCATAGATTTTCAGGTGCTGTCGCAGCATGCGGAAGGGCTTGTTTGTTTGAGCGCATGCCTTGCCGGAGAAATTGCCCGGCATCTGCTGGACGGGCGGCGGGACCTGGCGCTGCAGACGGCAGAACGTTACCGCGGTCTGTTTGGCGACGATTATTTTTTGGAACTGCAGGATCACGGGCTGCTTGAACAAAAAAAAGTGATGGCCGAAATCATTTCCTTAAGCCGCGAAACGGGGATTCCCCTTGTCGCCACCAACGATGTGCACTACATACACAGGAATGACCGGGCGCTGCAGGATATTTTGCTTTGCATAGGTACGGGAAAAACGGTGGATGACCCTGACCGTCTGCGTTTCGAAAGCGACCAGCTTTATCTGAAAAGCGGCGAAGAGATGACGCGCCTGTTCGCGCACGTAGAAGAAGCGGTGCAAAACACGTTGTCCGTTGCCGAACGCTGCAACCTGGAACTGGAATTCGGCCGCGCCGTCTTGCCGGCATTCCATCCGATTCCGGAAGGGAAAACGGCGGAGACGTACCTCGCCGATCTGTGCCGGTCAGGGTTAAGGAAACGTTATGAAAACTCGCCGATTTGGCATAACAGTGAAGAACGGAAACGGCTTGCCGAACGTCTGGAGTACGAACTGGACGTGATCGGACGGATGGGGTATGCCGACTATTTTTTAATCGTTTGGGATTTTATTCGTTTTGCCCACGAACGCGGAATTATGACCGGACCCGGCAGAGGTTCGTCCGCCGGCAGTCTTGTGGCTTACGTGTTAAACATTACGGATGTCGATCCGATTCGTTACCGTCTTCTGTTTGAACGGTTTTTGAATCCGGAAAGGGTATCGATGCCGGATATCGACGTTGATTTCAGCGACGAGCGCCGGGACGAGGTGATCGAGTACGTCGCGGGCAAGTATGGGCCGGATCGCGTCGCGCAAATTATCACCTTCGGCACGATGGCCGCGCGCGCGGCGGTGCGGGATGCCGGCAGAGCGTTAAACCTGCCTTACCAGGAAGTGGACAGGGCGGCCAGAATGATTCCCCAGCAGCTTGGCATTACGTTAAAGGCGGCGTTGGAGATCAATCCGGAATTGCGCGAAATGGCCGCAAGGCAACCGAAAACCGCGGAACTTTTGAACATGGCGCTGCGGGTGGAAGGTTTGCCCAGGCACGTTTCTACCCACGCGGCGGGGGTGGTGATTTCCCGCGAGCCGCTTACCGAGCACGTTCCGCTGCAGGAAGGAACGGACGGCGCAGCCCTGACCCAGTATTCCATGGAACATCTGGAAGCGCTCGGACTGTTGAAAATGGATTTTCTCGGCCTGCGGACGCTGTCCATCATTGAAAGAACGTTGCGCTGGATTCAGGAGACGGAAGGGGTGAGCGTCGATCTGCGCGCTTTGCCTGACGACGATCCCCTCACCTACGAATTGCTCAGCCGCGGCGACACGACCGGTATATTTCAGCTGGAATCGGCCGGTATGCGGCGTGTGCTGAAAGAATTGAAACCGTCGGAATTTGAGGATATCGTTTCGGTCCTGGCTTTATACCGGCCGGGCCCTATGGAATTTATCCCCAAATATATTGCGGGCAAGCACGGAAAAGTTGCGGTGGAGTATCCCCATCCGGCGTTGGAGCCGATTTTGCGCGATACGTACGGGATTATCGTTTACCAGGAACAGATCATGCAGATCGCCGCGAAGATGGCCGGTTTCACCCTTGGTGAAGCGGATTTGTTGCGCCGCGCGGTTTCCAAAAAAAAGCGGGAAATTTTGGACCAGGAACGCGAACATTTCGTGCGGGGCAGCCTGAAACAAGGATTTGACGAAGCGGATGCGCATAAAGTGTACGACATGATCGTTCGTTTTGCCGATTACGGCTTTCCCCGCGCGCACGCCGCCGCTTACGGCGTGCTTGCCTATCAGACGGCTTATTTGAAAGCTCATTATCCGGCGCAGTTTATGGCTGCCATGTTGACGGCGGTAATGGGCAACCATCGGAAAACCGCCGAATATGTCGATGAATGCCGCCGTATGAATATCGACGTGCTGCCGCCCGACATCAATGAAAGCGGAGTGGCGTTTACCCCCGTTCCGCAAAACCGCCGGACGGAAGACGGCAAAGTCCTTGCCATCCGTTTCGGACTGGCGGCCATTAAAAATGTGGGCACCCAGGCGATCGAGGCGATCTTAAAGGAGCGCAGGGAGAAGCCGTTTACGGATTTGCTCGATTTTTGCCGCCGCGTCGATTTGCGCGTCTGCAACAAACGGGTGATTGAGTCGCTTATCCGCGGCGGGGCGTTCGATTCCTTGCCGGGGCACCGGTCGCAATTGTTGGCCGTGCTCGACGAGGCGGTGGAAGCGGCGATGAAATGGAAAAAAGAGCGCGACGACCTGCAGCTTCACTTGTTCGGGTTTACGGAAGAGGTAAACTGGACGATCGAATACCCTGATTTGCCTCCGTACACGCCTTCCGAACAACTGGAACTGGAGAAGGAACTGCTGGGCATTTATTTGTCGGGCCACCCGCTTGATGAATACGAACCGCTGCTTTCGGAGTTGGGGGCGGAGCCGCTCCACTTGCTGCACGAGCTTCCCGACCGGAGCGAGACGCTGACGGCCGGCATCGTGCAGGCATGCAAAAATATCGTGACCAAGAAAGGCCAGACAATGGCTTTCGTTGAGTTGGAGAACCGGATTGACAAGATCGAGGTCGTCGTGTTTCCGGATTTATGGCAAAAATACGGTCCGCTCGTCCGCAAAGCCCGCCTTTTGCTCGTCCGGGGCAGGCTGCAGCTTCAGGAAGAAGGAGTCCGGTTGCTCGCCGGCGAGATGTATGCGTTGGACGATCCCGGCTTGGCGGAGCAAATGCGGAATGTGCGGCGGCCCGCCGCCGGGAAAACGGCGACAACCGCCGGGACCCGTTCTGCGGCACATTCTGCAACCGCCAAAGCTTTGCCCGGACAAGCCGCAGCGGATGCCGCAAGAGATGCCGGCACGGGGCAGCGGGTTTTCGTCAAAATTAGCGCGCGGCATGAAAATCCGTACAGTCTGGAACAGCTTCGGCGGCTTCTGAAGCAGCATACCGGGCCGGTGAACGTCGTCCTGTTCTACGAAAGGAGCCGGAAAACGCTCAGTCTGAGCGAAAAATACAGCGTCAAGCCGTCGCCGGAGCTTTTTTCCGCCATTGAATCTTTGCTCGGTCCGCAAACGGCGCGTGTGAAATGAATGCCTGCGCGGGAGATGGCCGATGGACAAGCGGATGACGAAGATCGCCCGAAAAACCGGACGGTATTCAGGGCGTAAGCTTGTAACGGGCACCAAGGGAAATTTGTAACAGATAAGGTCTGATGTGCGCCAGGCCTGTTGCGTCAGGCTTGTTGTCCTTTGGCTTGATGGATCCGTCGGGCCTGATGTGTCCGTTAAAGCCTGATATGTGGTCTGACGTTCGTTAAGTTCTGATGTGAAACTGTCGGTTTTGTGCAAAATCGCCGGAATGCGATGGTTTGCCTTCCGTCGAGTTTGGCTTTTCATTCCTTCTTCTTCTATTCTTTGTTTGGGAGGAATGGAAAACAAGATGTTGGAGTGAAGGAAGGCAACATTCCCGTAATGCCGTATAGTTTTGCACCACCAAGTTTCGATGCAACCGTAGGTTATACGGCAACGATGCAGCCCCCCCGATGAAGCGGCAGAATCGGCAGTCACCAAGAGGAGTCGGGAATCATCCATCCCCCGGGATGAAGCAATCTTGACCGAAGAGGCGGACCTGCCGGTCTCGCGGGCATTTATTGCGGGAAAAAGATCACTTGTGATATCATTATTCCATTGCATGAACGTGTGTTGTGGAAACCGCCAATCGCACGCGATGCCGGTTGGAGTGAAGGGATAACACTTCAGGAGGTTTAATGGCTTATGTGGACGGTCATTTATATTGCTCCCACGTTGAAAATTGCAGAGCGCATAAAAGAAAAGTTGTCAGACGAGGGGTTCCTGGTGCAAGTTCGGCCGATTAACCTTTCCAACCAACAATATGAAATTTTGGTTCCCGAGGGAGAACTGGAAGACGTCCAGGAAGTCTTGAGCACGATTCTGCATAATAGAACGTGACGGCATCGTTTTATCGCGCTTGAACGGATGCAAAATAAGCCTTTGTGAGGTGTGACCGTGCTAAAGGATTTGTTTTATAAGAAAAGAAAATATGCGACGATTCCGTCCGAAAATAACAAGCGTGAAATCCCCGAAGGCTTGATGAATAAATGTCCGAAATGCGGTGTCATCCTATTCAGCAAAGAATTGGAAAAAAATCTCAAAGTTTGCTCGTCGTGCGGATACCATTTTCAATTGAGAGCCGTGGAACGGTTGCAATTGACGCTGGATGACGGCCGGATTTTCGAATACGACGCGGACCTGGTTTCGGAGGACCCCTTGCATTTTCCGCAGTACACGGAAAAATTGAAAGAGGCGATGGAGCGGACGGGGTTGAATGATGCGGTGATGTGCGGAGAAGGGACGATCGGAGGCTATCCGGTTATCGTGTGCGCCATGAGCTTCGATTTTATGGGCGGCAGCATGGGATCGGTCGTCGGCGAGAAAATTACGAGAGCTATTGAAAGAGCCATGCAAAAAAAATATCCGCTCATCATCTTCTCGACCTCGGGCGGAGCGAGAATGCAGGAAAGTATCCTGAGCTTAATGCAAATGGCCAAAACGAGCGCGGCCTTGCAAAAATTTGGCGAACAGGGCGGCCTGTACATTTCCGTCATTACCGACCCGACCTTCGGTGGGGTCAGCGCAAGCTTTGCGATGCTGGGCGATATTATCCTCGCCGAGTCGGGAGCCGCATTCGGTTTCACCGGCAGACGGGTCATCGAGCAGACGATCCGTCAAAAGCTGCCGGAAAATTTCCAGACAGCGGAATTCAATTATGTTCATGGGCAAGTCGATTTGGTGGTTTCCCGCAAAGATATGCGCGCAACGCTGACGAAAATATTGGATTTACATTCGGTGAAGGGGGGCGCGGCGGATGCCGGGTGAATTGCCTTATGAACAGCCTCTCCTTGAATTGCGCAGTAAAATTGAGGAACTGCGCAAATTTAGTGAGGAGAAGGGAATCGACTTTTCTGACGAAATGAAGTTGCTCGAAGAGCGGTACGCCAAATTGGAAGAAGAGCTGTACGCCAATCTGACGGCCGTTGAACGCATGCAAATTGCCAGGCACCCGCAGCGCCCGAAGACGTTGGATTACATCCAATTGATATTTACCGATTTTCTGGAATTGCACGGAGACCGGATGTTCGCCGACGATCTGGCGATCGTGGGCGGCATTGCGAAGTTAAACGGCGTGCCTGTTACCGTCGTGGGCCATCAGAAAGGAAAGGATACGAAGGACAACATCGCCCGCAATTTTGGCAGCCCGCATCCGGAAGGATTCCGCAAGGCGCTTCGGATTATGCGGCAAGCGGAAAAATTCGGACGGCCGATTATCACTTTCCTCGATACGAAGGGAGCCCATGCGGGCAGCGAGGCGGAAGAACGGGGACAGGGGGAAGCGATCGCCCGCAATTTGCTGGAAATGGCGGGGATGACCGTGCCGATTATCTCTGTCGTCATCGGCGAAGGCGGGAGCGGCGGCGCTCTGGCTCTTGGAGTGGGCAACCGGGTGCTCATGCTGGAGAACGCGATTTACTCCGCGATTGCTCCTGAGGGGGCCGCCGCAATCATCTATAAAGATTCCTCCAAATTTCTCGAGGCGGCGGAGGCGATGAAGATTACCGCCAAACATTTGCTGGAGCTGGGAGTGATCGACGAGATTGTCCCGGAACCGCGCGGCGGAGCCCACAAAAATGCGGAACAGCAGGCTGCGACGTTAAAAGAGGTTTTGTGGCGCCATCTGCAGGAGCTAAGCCAAAAGTCCGGAGAAGAATTAAAAGAAGAACGGTACAGGAAATTCCGCAGTATGGGGAGATTTTCATATCATCAGCAGAGCGGTACATAGGAGGATCTACATGAGAAAAACAAAAATTGTATGTACGATCGGACCGGCCAGCGAATCACCGGACATGTTAAAAAAATTGATCGCTGCGGGCATGAACGTGGCACGATTGAACTTTTCCCACGGCGACCATAACGAACACGGGAACAGGATCCGGAATTTGCGCCAGGCTTGCCGGGAATTGAATGCCAATGTGGCCATCATGCTCGATACCAAAGGGCCGGAAATCCGCACGGGCAAACTGAAAACAGAGCCGGTCCTCTTGGAGCAGGACAAGCATGTCGTATTGACGACGGAAGAAATACTGGGCGATGCGGAACGTTTCTCCGTCACCTATGCCGACTTGCCGAAGGACGTGCAAATCGGCTCGACGATTTTGCTCGATGACGGCCTGATCGGTCTCGAGGTGCTCGATATCTTTGGAAACGAGATCAAATGCCGGATTGTCAACGGCGGCTATTTGAAGAGCAAAAAAGGCGTCAATTTGCCCGGAGTCAAAACGTCCCTGCCCGGTATTACCGATAAGGATAAAGAAGACATTATATTCGGCATTGAACAGGGGATCGACTTTATCGCGGCTTCCTTTGTCCGCAAGGCGGCCGATGTGCTGGAAATCCGCGAACTGTTGGAACAGCACGGCGCCAGCCACATTCAGATCATCGCCAAGATCGAAAATCAGGAAGGCGTCGAAAATTTGGACGAAATTCTTGAGGTTGCCGACGGTTTGATGGTTGCCCGCGGCGATCTGGGAGTCGAGATTCCCGCCGAGGAAGTTCCTCTGGTGCAGAAAACGATGATCCGCAAATGCAATCTTGCCGGCAAGCCCGTCATTACGGCGACGCAAATGCTGGATTCCATGCAGAACAACCCGCGTCCGACCCGTGCGGAGGCCAGCGATGTGGCCAACGCGATCTTTGACGGCACGGATGCGATCATGTTGTCGGGAGAAACCGCGGCGGGCAAATATCCGGTCGAATCGGTAATAACCATGTCACGTATTGCCGAGCGGGCCGAAGCTTCTCTTGACCATCGCGAATTGTTCAACCGGCAATGCCGGGCGCAGCAAACGACCATTACGGAAGCGATCAGCCAAGGCGTCGCCATTTCCGCTCTCGATCTCGAAGCCAAAGCGATCGTTACGGCTACCGAAAGCGGCTATACCGCCAGGATGGTGTCGAAATACCGCCCGAAGGCGCCGATTCTCGCAGTAACGCCGATCGAACACGTTATGCGCAGATTGTGTCTCGTTTGGGGAGCGGTTCCCGTAAAAGGCACCGTGGCGAACACGACGGACGAAATGTTTGAGATCGCGGTGGAATCCTCGATGGGTACCGGCATGGTCGGTCCGGGAGATTTGATCATCATTACCGCCGGAGTGCCCGTAGGAAGATCGGGGACCACGAATTTGATCAAAGTCCATCAAATCGGGGAAATGATTGCCAAAGGCCAGGGAATCGGCACGCAGTGCGTCAAGGGAAGAGTGGTAACCGCCCGTTCAGCCGGAGAAGCGTTGCAAAAAGTGAAGGAAGGCGACATTCTTGTAACGTTGTCCACCGACAAAGAGTACATTCCCGCCATAGAGAAGGCCGCGGGAATCATTACGGTTGTCGGGGGCATTACTTCCCATGCCGCCGTTGTCGGAGTAAGCCTCGGCAAACCGGTCGTGGTCGGGGTGGAACAGGCGTTGAACTTGCTGCATGACGGCATGGAAATTTCCATTTATCCCGAAACGGGCGTGATTTATTCCGGAAAAGGAAAAGTGCTGTAAGGGGCAATTTCCGAACCCTCCACGCCGTATCGGATCTTTCCGCAAGTTTTTTAGGCATTGGTTCAAAACGTATCATATGGGGCGGAGATAAAGGGCAAGCGGCATACAGTCCCCTTTCATCCCGTCTTTTTTCATTTTTCCGTTTCATTTTTCAATATGAATCTTGGTAAAAAGGAGGAGCTTTGGCGATGGAGCAATCCGGTTGGCACAAGCAAACGGTACGTGTCCGCTATCAGGAAACCGATCAAATGGGCGTTGTATACCACGCGAATTATTTAACCTGGTTTGAAATGGGACGAACCGAATGGATCCGTGAGACGACGGGGATCACGTACCGGGATCTGGAAGCCAGAGGATTGTTGCTTCCGGTTGTCGAAGCGGAAATCAAGTTTCTCCGCCCGGCGCTCTATGACGATACCGTTGCGGTTTATACGAAAGTGACGGGATTTTCCTCTGTACGGTTATCGTTTTCATATGAAATTCGCAGGATAGGCCCCGAAGAACCAGGGGAAACTTGTTCTGGGGCTTTCCGGGAAAACGAAGAGATTTTGCTTGTCACGGGCGCGACGCACCACGCATGGACGGACCGTTCTTTCAAGCCGCTTCGTCTGGATAAAAAAGCGCCCGATATATACCGGCTTTTGTCCGGAAAAGGAGGCGAATGATGCGAAGATTGTTCATCGCCGTCCTCATCGTCGTTCCGATCGTGGAATTGGGCGGTTTGTTGGCGGTCAGCAAGCTGATCGGCGGATGGCCTACTTTCTTTTTCATTTTATTGTCCGGGGGAATCGGCGTGCTACTGGTCCGAAGGGAGGGACGGAAAGTATGGTTTACCGCCAGGCGGCAGATGGCGTCAGGGCAAATTCCCGGGGAAGCGGTGCTCGACGGGCTTAGCCTGCTGATCGCCGGCATTATGCTGATCTTGCCCGGATTTTTTACCGATCTGGCCGGTTTTTTGCTCGCCTTGCCCCGGACGCGCACCGTATTCCGGAATTGGCTGTTGCGTTATATGCGCACCCGTTTTATAGCGGGCCGCTTCCGTTGGTTTTGGTAACATCCGGTTTGTTTGAAAACTTTCTTAAAAAAACTTTATGGACACGATAATGAAATTTTATATGGGGTTTGGTTTCTTTCTCCCAAGAAATACTTTATTATAGTAAATGGATATAGAATGCCACGTTCACCGAATCTTCACGGATTCGGATCTTACCATGCCTCAATCCATATGTAAAGGAGATTGATAAAATGGCTGTAACCCAAGGTTTAGAAGGCATCGTCGCAACCACCTCATCCATCAGCTCCATTATTGACGGAGTACTCACTTACCGCGGGTTTCATATTGACGATTTGGCCGAAAACGCTACATTTGAAGAAGTCATTTATCTGCTCTGGTTCGGCAAATTGCCCAATCGGTCGGAGTTGGCCAAGCTGAAGGAAGATCTGGTCTTGCATGCCGTTTTGCCGGAAGAGATCATCCGGCAAATCAAGCTGTTTCCCCGCAATATGCATCCGATGGCTGCGCTTCGCACTGCAGTGTCCGCTCTGGCTCTGTATGACGATGAAGCCAATGACATGAGCCGGGAATCCAATATACGCAAGGCAGTCAAATTGCAAGCACAAGTTCCGGCGATCGTGGCAGCTTTCGCCCGAATACGCGAAGGGAAGGAGCCGGTCGCACCCAAAAGCGGCGCCTCCATTGCCGAAAACTTTCTTTACATGCTGACTGGACAAGATCCCGAGCGCATAGCGATTGAGGCATTGGATAAGGCCCTGGTGTTGCATGCGGACCATGAACTGAACGCTTCTACCTTCGCTGCGCGCGTGACGGTTGCAACGCTTTCCGATATGTATTCCGGAATGACGTCCGCAATCGGCGCATTGAAAGGTCCGCTTCATGGCGGAGCGAACGAAGCGGTGATGGAAATGCTCGAGGAAATCGGCACGATTGAAAATGTGGAAACCTACATTAATAATAAACTGGCCAATAAAGAGAAAATCATGGGATTTGGCCACCGCGTCTACAAAAACGGCGATCCGCGGGCTAAACACCTGCAAAAGATGTCTTACGAGATGGGCAAAATTACCGGAAATATGAAATGGTACGATATGTCCGTCAAAATTGAGGAAGTCGTAACGAGCAAGAAAGGGCTCAAGCCGAACGTCGATTTTTATTCCGCTTCGGTGTATACATCCTTGCAATTCCCCCGGGATCTGTTCACGCCCATATTCGCCGTCAGCCGCACTTCCGGCTGGACTGCCCATATGTTGGAACAATATGAAAACAATCGCCTGATTCGTCCGCGTGCCGAATATGTCGGTCCGGTCAATCAAAAATACGTTCCGTTGGATCAAAGGTGACCGCTGGCGGCGCTGCCGGCAATGATATCATTCATCATTTAGAGAGGAGCAAAAAATTATGCCACAATTCGAACAATATTCTCTTCCCGCAGAAGGTGAAAAAATCACCATTAAGGACGGCAAGCTGCAAGTGCCGAATCATCCGATTATTCCGTTCATCGAAGGCGACGGAACCGGACCCGATATTTGGGCCGCCTCCAGACGGGTGCTTGACGCCGCGGTTGAAAAAGCGTACAAAGGAGAGAAAAAACTGGCGTGGTATGAAGTTTACGCCGGGGAAAAAGCGTTCAACAAATTTAACAACTGGCTTCCCGACGATACATTGAAAGCCATCAGGGAATATATTGTCGCGATCAAAGGCCCGTTAACCACTCCGGTCGGCGGAGGGATCCGTTCTCTGAACGTGGCGCTGCGGCAAGAACTTGACCTGTACGTATGCTTGCGCCCCGTTCGTTATTTCAAGGGAGTACCTTCTCCCGTCAAGCGTCCCGATCTCGTAGACATGGTTATCTTCCGCGAAAATACGGAAGATATTTACGCGGGGATCGAATATCAGATGGGAACCCCTGAAGTGAAGAAAGTCATTGACTTTCTGCAGAAAGAAATGGGTGTGAAAAAGATCCGCTTCCCCGAAACGTCCGGGATCGGCATCAAGCCGGTTTCGATGGAAGGCTCGAAGCGGCTGATCCGCGCTGCCATCGAGTACGCCATCAGACACGGCAGAAAAAGCGTGACGCTCGTGCACAAAGGCAATATTATGAAGTTCACCGAAGGCGCGTTTAAAAATTGGGGTTACGAGCTGGCGGAAGAAGAATTTGGCGACAAAACGTTCACATGGGCCCAATATGACCGCATCAAGGAGCAACAAGGCGCGGATGCGGCCAACCAAGCCCAGAAAGAGGCGCAGGCTGCCGGAAAAATCATTATTAAAGATGCGATCGCGGATATTGCGCTGCAACAAGTTCTCACCCGGCCGAACGAATTTGACGTCATCGCTACGTTGAACTTGAACGGGGACTATTTGTCCGATGCGTTGGCGGCGCAAGTGGGCGGAATCGGAATTGCTCCGGGCGCCAACATCAACTATGTGACAGGACACGCCATTTTCGAAGCAACGCATGGAACTGCCCCGAAATATGCGGGTCTTGACGTCGTGAATCCGGGTTCGGTCATTTTGTCCGGCGTCATGATGCTGGAGCACCTGGGATGGCTGGAAGCGGCGAACCTGATTTACAAAGGAATGGAGACGGCGATTAACAACAAGACGGTTACTTACGACTTCGCCCGTCTGATGGAAGGTGCAACCGAAGTGAAATGTTCCGAATTTGCCAATGAAATCATCAAACATATGGACTAACCTGCGGACCAACATGAGGACGAACATACGGACTAACCTATAGACTAACTATGGACGAATATGCGGACTAACCTCATTACGGCACCCTTTTTGTACGGCGCCATTTCATTCGACGAATGCGCCATATTTTGAGGAGGATAACCAATCATGGCCATCAAACGCAAAAAAATCGCAGTGATCGGCGCCGGTTTTACCGGCGCTACAACTGCGCTTATGCTGGCACAAAAAGAACTTGGCGACATCGTATTGCTGGATATCCCGCAACTGGAAAATCCTACTAAAGGAAAAGCGCTGGATATGCTCGAGGCAGGTCCCGTGCAAGGATTCGACAGCAACATTATCGGCACTTCGAATTACGAGGATACGGTTGGATCGGACATCGTCATCGTGACGGCCGGGATTGCCAGGAAGCCCGGCATGAGCCGTGACGATCTCGTGAATACGAATGCCGGTATCATGAAATCGGTGTGCGAGAATATCAAGAAATATTGTCCGGATTCCATCGTCATTATTTTGAGCAATCCCGTCGATGCCATGACTTATGTGGCTTATCGGACGCTCGGTTTTCCGAAAAACCGCGTGATCGGGCAATCCGGCGTATTGGATACCGCGCGTTACTGCACCTTTATCGCACAAGAATTGAACGTGTCCGTAGAGGATGTCCGAGGTTTTGTATTGGGCGGCCACGGCGATGACATGGTTCCGCTTGTCCGTTATTCCAACGTGGGCGGTATTCCGATCGAGAAGTTGATCCCCGCGGATCGTATCGAAGCGATTGTTGCCCGCACCCGTACCGGCGGCGGAGAAATCGTCAATTTGCTCGGCAACGGCAGCGCTTATTACGCTCCGGCGGCTTCGCTCACGCAAATGACCGAAGCAATCATCAAAGACAAGAAACGCATCTTGCCTGCCATCGCCCTGTTGGAAGGCGAATACGGGTACGACAACCTGTTTATGGGCGTTCCGACGATTCTTGGCGGAAACGGCATAGAAAAAGTGATTGAATTGGAATTGACGCCTGAGGAAAAAGCCGCTTTGGACAAGTCCGCCCAATCCGTCCGCAATGTGATCCAAATTGTACAAGCCGCAGAGTAGCGGCACCGAAGCAGTCGGTGTGATTGAAGGATTGGTCTGTCCGGTCCTTCATTTTTTTCAGGCATCAGGGGAAGATTATCCATCTCGAAAGAAGGCGGGGTACGGCTATTGCGAAACTTTATCGTCTTTTTGCATTTGTTGGGAGCGATCTGGATGGGCATCTATCTGTTGTTCCCGTTTCTTGCCATGCGCCTTGCGGACATGTCCGCCGCCGCCAGGGCCGGATTTGCCGGAGGTCTCGGCATTGCCAACCGGTGGGGCCAGATTTTGCTGCTTGCGCAATTTGTGACCGGAGGGTATCTGGTCGGCCGTGCCGGATTCAGCACCGCATGGATCATAACGGTTATCGCGCTCTTGGTATTGATCGGCGCTTTCACGGGTATGATGGGCAAACCGCTGAAGCAGCTGAAGGCGGACAATTTGAGCGGCAGCGTCGCAGGCGAACATTTGCGCAAAATCACTTTGTTCAGCTGGATCGTGTTTGCGTTGTTTCTGATTATGATCATCCTGATGTATTTTCCCTACTGGTTCTAGGTTCGGGGAGATTCCGGGTGACCCTTCCGGTTTTTCGGTTTCGCCCCCGGAAACTTAAAAGGCGGAAGCGCGCAAGATGATGGAATAGTGCAGGCGTTCCGGGGCGATCCACGGACTGCCCGCATTGATACGCGGGATTTTGCCGGCATTTGTACTGCGGGTGCTCATTCCCGGATCGATGGTGAAAGCATGGCGGATTCCCGCTTCACGCAACAGTTCCGCCGTTTTTTCCGTATATATGCCGAACGGATAGGCGAAGGAATGGACTGGCCCGGAGTTTAGCGGCGTCAAGATGTTCACGCAAGCGGCCGTATCGTTCAAAATCCGCTGTCTGAACTCTTCCTCCGTCTCCACACGGTCTCCTTTCTTGAGCGGCGTTGTCAGCAAGGCTTCGCCTTCCGGCGTTTTGTCATGCAAGGCGTGGGTATGGCATTGGAAATCGATGAATTCCGATTCTTGCTTGATTTGCCGGATTTGTGCCCGCGACAAATAAGGGATGCCGCCGGAAGGCGGATCGTCAAGATATTGGGTGATGACGAAATTTACCGCGGGAATCCGTAACCGCTTCAACACCGGATACGCATGTTCGTAAAAGCTTTCGTAACCGTCGTCGAACGTCACCAGCACCGCATTGTCGGGAACGGGGGATCCGTTCAAATAATCCTGAAACTGTCCCAAGGTAATGAACGTATAGCCTTTGTTCCGCAAATGTTCCAATTGCCTGGAGAACAGTTCGGCCGTAATCGTCCCGCTGCTCTGGTCCGAATCGTGAATATGATGATACATGAGCACAGCCACCTGATCCCGGTACCAGACATGCGGCTGGCCGCTGCTTAATGCAGGCAATATCATGGCCGAACTTAACATGAGAAACAAGATGATTGTAACAGGCCGATTCGTCATGCAGATCGTTTGCCCCTTCTGGTATCGTGATGTTTTGGGAATCAGCCGAGTCCGGCCGATGGAATCCGCTTGTGATATCTTGTGATATAATCATAACAGCAATACTGATGTGAATGGAAACGACTTGGGAAGGAGTCCGTATTATGCAGCACTTTCAAGAGAGCATATACCGTTTGGTTGTGGAAACCTCCACCAATTTGCCCGGCGATGTGCGCAAGGCGATCATCCGCGCCCGGGCAATGGAGGATCGGGGGACCCGCTCCGCATTGTCCCTGCAAACCATCTCGGACAATATCCGGATGGCCGAATGCAACGTTTCTCCGATTTGCCAGGATACAGGGATGCCCACCTTTATTATCTACTGTCCGGTAGGGGCAAATCAAATCGAAATGAAGCGAAGCATACGCGAGGCCGTCAAAAGGGCGACGAAGGAAGGGAAATTGCGCGAAAACTCGGTCGATTCCGTGACCGGTGAAAACAGCGGAACGAACCTTGGTCCGGGGACGCCGGTGATCCATTTCGAACAGTGGGAAAAAGACGATATCGAAGTGAGGCTCATTCTGAAAGGCGGCGGATGCGAGAATAAAAGCATCCAGTACAGCCTGCCGGCGGAATTGCCGGGAGTCGGCAGGGCAGGGCGCGACCTGGACGGTATCCGTAAATGCATTTTGCACGCCGTATATCAGGCGCAGGGACAAGGATGCAGCGCCGGTTTCATCGGCGTAGGGATCGGCGGTGACCGTACAACCGGTTACGAGTTGGCCAAAGCCCAATTATTCCGTCCGGTCGATGATGTGAATCCGGATGAGCAATTGCGGCAGTTGGAAGAATATATTATGGAAAACGCCAATAAGCTGGGAATCGGGACGATGGGCTTCGGAGGTCAGGTTACGCTGCTTGGCTGCAAAATAGGGGCCATCAACCGGTTGCCGGCGAGTTTCTTCGTGTCCGTTTCCTACAATTGCTGGGCGTTTCGCCGTCAAGGAGTCGCCATTGACCCGCAAACCGGCGAAATCAGGAATTGGTTGTATCCGCGCGGGACGGAAGTCGATATCGCTGCGGATGAAAGCAAAAAAGAGAGCGGGATCCAAGCCGATCCAGGCCGGCGCATCGTGCTGGAGGCGCCTCTTTCCGAAGAACAAATCAGGCAGCTGAAAGTGGGAGATGTCGTCGTCATCAACGGTCCCGTCCATACCGGCCGCGACGCGTTGCATAAATATTTGATGGACCACGATTCACCGGTCGATCTGAACGGCGCCATCATTTATCATTGCGGCCCGGTCATGATCAAGGACGAAAACGGAGAGTGGCAAGTGAAAGCGGCGGGCCCGACGACGTCCATTCGCGAGGAGCCGTATCAAGGCGACATCATGAAAAAATTCGGCATTCGCGCCGTGATCGGCAAAGGCGGAATGGGAGCAAAAACGTTGGCCGCCCTCAAAGAGCACGGAGGCGTGTACCTGAACGCTATCGGCGGCGCCGCGCAATATTACGCCGAATGCATCAAGAAAGTGGAAGGCGTGCATTTTCTGGAATTCGGCATGCCTGAAGCCATGTGGCATCTTCAGGTAGAAGGGTTTACCGCCGTTGTGACCATGGACTCCCACGGCAACAGTTTGCACGCCGATGTGGACAAAGATTCTTTGCAGAAATTGGAGCAGTTTAAAGAACCGGTCTTTAAATAAGTTCCCTACGGGAACTTATTTTTTTCAGTTGGGGGACAGCGGATGAAAAAGTATCGCACCAGAGTAACGTTCATATTCGCCCTGATCATCAGCTTTTCCGTTTTGGCGGCAGGTTTTTTTATGGCGGAGCTTCTAAGCGCTGCCCATTTGCGGACGTTGCAGGAAAATTTGCTGCGGGAAGCGCGTTTGTTGTCCGCAACCGTCGACTGGTCAAGGTTAAGCGACGATGAAGGGTCAAAGCGCGAGTATGGCCGACTCGTGCAAAAGTTGAAAGATTTCGCGGATGCGCGCGTTACTTATATCCGCAAAGACGGAAAAGTTCTTGCCGATTCCGATCTTGAAGCGGATCAAATGGAAAACCATGCGGACCGCCAAGAAATCGTCGAAGCCGCTTCGCACGGAGTCGGGTATGCGATCCGCTACAGTGAAACGATCGGTCAGAACATGATGTATGTGGCACTTTCCATAGGACAGGCACACGACCCGAATCAAGGGTTCCTGCGGCTTGCGGTAAGCCTGGAATCGGTCGAATCGTCCATAAGCCGCCTTTGGTACACTTTGGGGATCGGTTTATTGATCATCCTGGTTGTCGCGATCGGAGTCATTTACCGCTCTTCTTCGGCCATGACGCGCCCGATCGAACGAATGACGAGAGTGGCGCATGAAATTAGCGGTATGAATTATAATGTGCGGGTACCGGTCAAAAGCGACGACGAAATCGGCCAGCTGAGCCGGGCGATCAATCTGATGGCGGACAGTCTGCAAATCCAGATGAACCGGATCCAGGAAAATGAGCGCCGTTTGCAAAGCGTGCTTGAAAACATGATCAGCGGAGTGTTGATGATCGCTCCCGATCGCCGGATCGTGCTGGTGAACCGCGCGGCGGAAGAAATGCTCGGATTCACTTCCGACGTTTTGCAATCGATGCCGTTCGACGAGGCGGATCTTCCGGACGAACTGGTCCGCTGGATCAGGCAGTGCATAGAATCCCGGGAATCCGTGCAGGGCGAACTGTCGTACAGAAACAAGGAAGAGCGGAATCTGGAAGTTCATGCGATTTCACTGACGGACGTTCAGGGAGAATGGTTCGGGGTCCTTCTGGTGCTGCACGATATCACGGCGATCCGCCGCCTGGAAAGAATGCGCAGCGAGTTTGTGGCCAACGTGTCGCATGAACTGAAAACGCCGATCGCTTCCGTGAAAGGTTTTGCCGAGACGCTGATGGGCGGAGCGTTGGAAGATAAGGAGACGGCGCGTTCTTTTTTGCAAATCATTTACGATGAAAGCGACCGGTTGGACAGGCTGATCGGGGATTTAATGGAATTGTCGAAAATTGAATCCAAAAAAGTGCCGCTCCATTTTTCCCCCATACGTTTGCAGGAATTTTTGGAAGGAATCGTCAATGTGATGCGGCCGGCTGCCGGAAAAAAACAAATCAGGCTGAACTTGCGCGTGGACGAGGATTTGTACATCGAAGCGGACGAAGACCGTTTGCGGCAAATTGTCCTCAATTTGCTTTCCAACGGCATCAGCTATACCCCTGAAGGGGGAACGGTCACCACGGAAGTGGAACGGATCGGAGACAAGGAAAATTACGAAAAAATCCGTCTGACGATTTCCGATAACGGGATCGGAATACCGGAAAAAGATCTGCCCAGAATATTCGAACGGTTTTACCGGGTCGACAAGGCGAGATCAAGAAGCTCCGGCGGTACCGGTCTGGGGTTGTCGATCGTCAAGCATCTGGTTGAACTTCATCACGGTTCGATCCGGGTGGAAAGCAAGGTCGGGCTGGGATCGCGTTTTATCATCGAATTGCCTGCCGTCCAGGATGAAGTAAAATAATTTCAACCGATTTTACATTGGTTTAACATCCGTATGATATGATGATAATAAACATTCCAACGTTTAGTGCTTTAAGGGGGTCCCATGTCTCATTCGATTCTTGTCATTGAAGATGAACCAACCCTGGCCAGATTGTTGACCTATAACTTGTCCCAGGAAGGATATGAAACGAAAATAGCCGACCATGGCGGGGAAGGCTTGCAGATGGCGACCCATTCCAAATGGGATCTGATCATTCTGGACGTCATGTTGCCCGGTTTGAACGGTTTTGAAATTTTGGAGCGGTTGCGCCGCCAGGGCAATAAGACGCCTGTGATCATTCTTACTGCGCGCAATGCGGAAGAAGAGGTCGTGCAGGGATTAAAGCTGGGAGCCGACGATTATATGACCAAGCCGTTTGGGGTGGCCGAATTGCTGGCCCGGGTTTCAGCCGTTTTGCGCCGGACGTCGCCCGGCGGTTTCGAGGGCGATGCTCCGCCGGAAAAAGGGAAAGTGATTCATCTCGGACCGCTGGAAATTTATCCGGAAAAATATGAAGCCGTCGTAAACGGGGAGCAAATTCCGCTTCGCCCGAAAGAATTTGAAGTGTTGATGTACCTGGTGAAGCGGCCGGGTATCGTGGTATCGCGCGACGAGCTGATGAATGCGGTATGGGGATTTGACTACGTGGGCGGCCAAAGAACAGTGGATGTCCATGTCAGTTCTTTAAGGAAGAAACTGGAGACGGGCCAGGATTCGGTAACGATCGATGCCATCCGCGGGGTCGGATACAAGCTGAACTATCACAAACGGGACAAATAACGGGAGGGTGAAACCGTGTGCGCAAGCTGAGATGGGGGATGCTCGGCACGGGGAACATTGTAAGCAAAGCAGGGCGCGGCATTCAATTGTCATCGAATGGGGTTTGGCACGGCGTGGCCGGGCGCCATCGCGAAAACGGCAAACAGGCGGCCCGGCGTTTTGGCGTGCCTGTTTACTATGACAGTTATCAGGATTTGCTGGACGATCCCGAAATTGACGCGGTCTATATCGCACTTTTGAATCATCTTCACAGGGAATGGGCCATCAGGGCGTGCCATGCCGGCAAACACGTGCTGGTGGAAAAACCTTTCGCTCTTCAAGCGGAACACGCCCGGGAAATGTTGGCGGCCGCGGCGTCCAACCATGTCCATATCGCGGAAGCTTTTGTCTGGAAATTCCATCCCGTCTATCCAATCTTGAAGGAACGGATCGGGAAAGGACAAATCGGCCAGGTGGCACAAGTGTTTGCCCACTTTTCTTTCGCCGCTCCTCCCGACAGCACCCGGTGGCGGAAGGAATGGGGAGGCGGTTCGTTGTATGACGTCGGTTGTTACGCGGTGGCATGGAGCCGTTATTTTATGGAAGCGGAACCGGTGGCGGTGGAAGCGGAGATGACGTTGGATGCCGTTCATCAAGTCGACCGCCGGTTTTCGGGAACGCTTTATTTCCCCGGCGGACGCGTCGCTCAAATCAGCAGCGCTCTGGACATGAAGCTCGGTTCCTTCTTTCAAATTATGGGGACGGAAAGCCGCATCTCGGCCCATATGAAATTGACGCCGGAGACGATGACCGTTGTCGTGACGGCAGGCGATCAAACGGAAGAATATCCGATGGACCGCTTCCGCATGTTCGCCCTGCAGGCCGAACATTTTACCAAACAAGTTTTCGGAGAGGCCGAAAAAGACGGGGATGAGGCGGCCCAGGCGCAAGTGATCGGCGCGTTGGCCGAAGCGGCCCGCACAAGGCAACGTATTGCCATCGGCTCCCTTCGTTGAATCCCCGTGGCCGTTCCGGAAGTTTTTTGCGGTATTTGCGGGGCGGACCATGGTTGCTTGGGCAAGCCTCCTACATCGCTTCCGCAGCAAAGCGGGGTGCATGTTTCATTTTCCGGTCGTTCACCGGCAACGTGTCCGTCCCTTATGACAATTTTGCATAAATAGTGAGCCCTGTCGTTCATTTTCATTTCCCGCGTTCCCCAATATACTTATAATTGTAACGCAATTGAAATGCGACAGGCATGAAAGCCAAAGCGGCAAAGAAAGGAGAACGGAATCATGTCCAAAACGTTCAGAATCGGCATCATCGGATGCGGGGGAATCGCAAACGGCAAGCATATGCCCAGCCTGGCAAAGCAGCCGAACGCGGAAATGGTCGCTTTTTGCGATATTGTCATCGAGAGGGCGCAAGAAGCGGCGAAAAAATTCGGTTCGGAAGGGGCCAAAGTGTATACGGATTACCGTGAACTGTTAGGCGATCCCTCGATTGATATTGTCCACATATGCACGCCCAACGATTCGCACGCGGAGATTGCCATTGCGGCGCTTGAAGCCGGCAAACATGTGATGTGCGAGAAACCGATGGCGAAAACGGCGGCCGACGCCCGCCGGATGGCCGAAACCGCCAGACGTACGGGAAAGAAATTGACCATCGGCTATCAAAACCGCTTCCGCCCGGACAGCCAATATTTGAAAAAGATTTGCGATGCGGGAGAACTGGGAGAGATTTATTTTGCCAAGGCGCACGCCGTTCGCAGGCGCGCCGTGCCGACCTGGGGCGTGTTTTTGGACGAAGAAAAGCAGGGCGGCGGGCCGCTCATCGACATCGGGACGCATGCGTTGGATTTGACCTTATGGATGATGAATAACTACAAACCGAAAGTCGTGCTCGGCCAAGCTTTCCATAAGCTGTCTTCGCGGGAGAACGCCGCCAACGCGTGGGGGCCTTGGGACCCGAAAAAGTTTACCGTGGAAGATTCCGCTTTCGGAATGATTATTATGGAGAACGGCGCGACGATTATGCTGGAATCGAGCTGGGCTTTGAACTCCTTGCAAACGGGCGAAGCCAAGTGCACCTTGTGCGGAACGGAAGGCGGGGCTGATATGCTGGACGGCCTGCGCATTAACGGGGAAAAACACAGCCGCCTGTATATGAACAAAATCCAGCTGGAAGCCGGGGGTGTCGATTTCTATGAAGGAAATCAGGAATCTCCGGCGGACATGGAGGCGCGGCTGTGGCTTGAGGCGGTGGAAAAGGATCTGGACCCGGTCGTTACGCCGGAGCAGGCTTGCGTCGTCTCGGAAATTTTGGAAGCCATATATGAATCGTCGCGCACCGGCAAAGCGGTTTATTTCGCATAAGTTGCCATGAACGGCCCCGGGGGCTTACAGCCCGCCGGGGTTGATTTTTTGCCGCCGATCGCCCATCCGATTTCACCTGGTCCAATTTGCCGGTCAAATTTTACATTCGCTTTACAATTCCCTCCATCATTTTTTACAACGTTTTGATACGATCATCATTAAGAAACAATGGATCGGGGGAAATAAGAATGGCCACTATAACCGTCCATCCCGCTGTTCTCAGGCAGGAAGCGGCATTCGATGAGGCCGGGCGGGATGTCAAAATAGAAGTCAAAAATCTGAACTTGTTTTACGGTGACCATCAGGCGTTATACCATGTCAACCTGCCGGTCCCCAAGAACGCGGTCACCGCGTTGATCGGCCCTTCCGGTTGCGGAAAATCGACATTTTTGCGGACGTTAAACCGGATGAACGATCTGATCGAAGGCGTAAACATCACCGGACAGGTTTGGCTGGACGGGAGAGATATTTACGCCCGGGATACGGACATCGTGTCGCTGCGCAAACGGGTGGGCATGGTGTTTCAACGGCCGAACCCGTTCCCGATGAGCGTGTATGACAATGTCGCTTACGGACCGCGGATTCACGGTATCCGGAAAAAAGCGGAGCTGGACGCCATTGTGGAACGCAGCTTGCGGAAAGCGGCTTTATGGGATGAAGTGAAGGACAGGCTGAACAGATCCGCGCTCGGACTTTCCGGAGGACAACAACAGCGGCTGTGCATTGCCCGTCTGCTTGCGGTCGAACCCGAGGTGTTGCTGATGGATGAGCCGACATCGGCGCTCGATCCCATCTCCACGTTCAAAATCGAGGAATTGGCTCGGGAGTTGAAGGAAAATTATACGATCGTCATTGTGACGCACAATATGCAGCAAGCGGCAAGAATTTCGGATGTGACCGCTTTTTTCCTCAACGGTTATTTGGTCGAATCCGGGGAAACCGAAAAAATATTCACAACTCCGGCCAACCGGAAAACGGAGGATTACATTACGGGCCGTTTCGGATAAAGAGGGGGCAAAAACGATGGATATGAGAATGGGGTTTCACCATTCCCTGGAAGAGCTCCGCAAAGATATATTGCTGATGGGCGAAGAGGCCGCCCGTCTCATCCGGCAAGCGGTGGAAGCCCTGGTCCGGATGGATGCGGATCTTGCGGACCGGACGATTGCGGAGGACGATGCGATCGACGGAACCATGCTTGTCATCGAAGAACGGTGTCTGCGTTTAATCGCCTTGCAACAGCCAATGGGCGGCGATTTGCGCTTGATCGGCATGGCGATGAAGATGGCCACCGATCTGGAACGGGTCGCCGACCATGCGGTGGATATTGCCAAAATCGTCCGCCGTATGTCCGGCACCCCGCCGTTAAAATGGCTGGCCAATGTGCAACAGATGGCGGATATCGCCACCGCCATGCTGCAAGAAAGCCTGCAGGCGTATGAAAAGTCGGACGTCCGGCAAGCTATGGCGGCGGCCGAACAGGAATCCGAAGTGGATACGCTTTACAGCTCGTTCTTTTTTGAAGCGGCCGGATCGATGGGAACGGATGAGGCCGCCAACCGCCAGCTTGTGCATTTATTGATGGCCGCCCACTTTCTGGAACGGGTCGCCGATCACGCGACGAACATCGGCGAAGAAGTCATCTATATGAAAACAGGCCATCGCCGCGATTTGAACGTGTGACCGCATAATCGTACCGGATAACCGTATAACGTTTCATAGTCGTATCGCATAATCGTATACGTTTCATAATCGTATCGCATAATCGTATACGTTTCATAATCGTATCGCATAACCGCACAATGTTTTATAATTGTACAACCGCACAATGTTTTATAAAAAGTTGCCGATTCCCGGAGAAAAAAACGGAAACCGAACGAAGCAGACCGGCGAAGGCGCAAATGGGACGAAGGCCCGGCGAAAAAGGTGCAACCGGGACGAAGGAGGTCTGCGAAAAAAGGTGAAAACCTGGCGAAGCAGACCGGAGAAAAAGACGCACCGGGACGAAGGCCCGGCGATAAGGAGACGGTCGGTGGAGACCGGCGATTCCATAGGCAACATGCGCGTAACGAAACGTAGACACGTTATTTTTGAAATATCGGGCACAATTCGATTCTAACGAATTTCAGCCACGTTATTTCCCAAAAATGGGCCCTAAATTAATGGTTTTGTCACAAATAAGACATCTGTGTTTCGTTACATTTTTCTTCTGCCTTTTTATTGCCAAATAACGATTCTCAGGTTCCTTCAGTCAGATACCCGTCAGATTACCTGTCAGACACCAGTCAGATACCCGTCAGATTCCCGTCGTAATCCCGCTTTCTCGTTACACCGGCTCGCCGGTCGTCGGAGCGGGATTTTCCTTCTTCCCGGGCAAATCCAGCATCGTCGCTTTTTTCCAACTTCCTCTCAAATAATAAACGGACGTTGCCGCCGTCCCGAACAAAAAGCCGGCCGGGAAGCTCCACCACAGGGCATCAAGGCCAAAACGTCCGCCCCAATAATAAGCCAGGGGAATGCGCACTAACCACAGTGCGGTGAAAGTGATCAGGAGCGGTACCATGACCGCACCGTTGGCGCGGACAACGCCCGCGATCACAAACGTGATGCCAAACAAAATGAATCCCCATAGCGAAATCGCGTTAGCTGTGATGCCGATTCGCATCGCTTCCTCGTCCTGCAGAAACAATCCCAGCGCCTGCCGGTCAAAAGCATAAATGATGCCGACCAAAAAACCGGTCATCACAATGTTGAACAAAATCCCCGCCAAGGTTGTCCTATGCACACGATCCCATTTCCCCGCGCCGACATTTTGGGCCGCTATGGATGATACCGCCGCGCCGATCGCCATAGCGGGCATCTGCACATAGTTCGACAATTGCATAGTGGCTCCGAAAGCGGCTGTCGCGATAGGGCCGTATGAATTGACCAAATTGATCAAGGCGATTCCGCTGGCCGAAACGATGATCATGTTCAGACCCATGGGGATGCCTTTTTTCACCAATACGCCGATAATGGAAAAATCCAGCCGCAAGTAATGCATATCTTTCCGTGTTATCCGAAGCTCATACTGGCTGCGGTACAAATAGTACATCAAAGCGATCAGACTGATGAAATTGGCCGCCACTCCCGCCAACGCCGAACCGGACACTCCCATCGCCGGGATGGGGCCGAATCCGAAAATAAGCGGCGGATTGAGGATGGAGTTCAGCACGGTGGAAAGGAGAAGAAAATAAAAAGGGGTTTTGGCATCGCCCGACCCGCGCAAGATCATCATAATGTATTGGTAAAAGTACATGAAAGGAATCGTAAGAAAAATAATTTGCAAATAAGGGACGGCCATTTCGATGGATTCTTCGGGAGTTCTCATCCAAATGAGAAATTGCCTGGAGCAGATGATCCCCACCAGAGCGATGACCAGGGAAAGACAGGTAAAAAAAACGGCGCTTGTACCAACCACTTTTTTTGCCTGGCTGATATCTTTCGCCCCCATGCTTTGCCCTACCATGATGGTTGCCGCCATACCGATGCCGAAGATGGCGGAAATCAAAAAAAACATAATCATGTTCGCATTGGAAGTGGCCGCAAACGCGACTTCCCCCAAAAATTTCCCGACCCAGATCGAACTGACGGTCCCGTTAAGCGACTGGAGCAAGTTGCCGAACAATACGGGAAGCGCGAAAAAGAACAAGGTGGATCCGATGGGGCCTTCCGTCAAGTCGTTGTTCAAATTTTTTTTCTTCACGGGGCATGCCTCTCCTTTGCAGCGCTTCATTCGTTTCCGTGCGTTGCTGTTTTATTATTTTTGTTTCCTTACGTATCACTGTATGTGATCCGTTATCAGGCAGTCAAGTATGTTTTTGCTAATTGCCGGGCGGGTTTGGGAAGCAACCTTGCGTCTGCGTTCCTTCAATGGCGGAAAATGGCCAAAAGTTGCCGGATATTCCGGATGATTACCAATTTTTCTTTCCCGATTTTGCGCTGAACGATCTTGTCACGATGTTTCGGATTCAGCCAGACGGCGTCGATCCCGCAACGGGTGGCTCCGTAGATGTCGTTTTTCCATGAGTCTCCGACCATGACGGCCTGATGCGCCGAAACCCCCGATTTTTTCAGCGCAGCAAGAAAAATGCCCGGATTGGGCTTGCGCATCGCTTTGTTGAATCCGCAAAAACGATGCTTTACCGGAAAATACGGTTCGAGTCGTAAAACTTGCAATTGCGTATCCAAAAGTTGGCGGGTACTGTTGCTGATTACGGCGAGCCGGTAAGCTTTTGCCAATTTTTGCAACGTTTCTTCCGCCCCGGCAAACAACTTGAAGTTCGCTTTTTTTAACTGTTCGATTTTGGCAAAAAATTGTTGCGCAAACGCCTCGGTGGCCGGAAGCGGGTAAGGTTTCAGCGCACGGGCCAAACAATGAAGGCGCCGGGATTTTAAGGGCATCTTCTTTTTCGCCGTATTGGCCCATTCGGCCCTGTAAACCGCAGGGGCATGTTTCAAATCCGGCATTTCGCCTCCAGTCTCCCATCTTCCGATATAGTCCCGCAACGCCGCCGCGAAACTGTCGTCGAACGTTCCCTGTTCATCCACCAACGTTTGATTCATATCGAAAAAAATGATTTTTTTTCTTTCCGGAGTAAACAGCGCCTTCATGGCACGACCTCCCGCTCCCCATGGTTCTTATTTATCCGTATGCGGGCGGGATGCAAAAAAAAACCGGCCGGCCAAGTTTTCGCATTTTTATGTGACAGCCTGCTGTGCTATGATGGGTATAGTAAGGATAAACGGGGTGGATCCATGAGTAAATTGGTGCTGATCGACGGCAACAGTATCGCCAACCGTGCTTTTTACGCTTTGCCGCTGCTGACGAATTCCGGCGGTTTGCATACCAACGCGGTTTTTGGTTTTACAACGATGCTATTGAAATTGATCGAGGAAGAACGACCGACTCACTTTCTGGTCGCTTTCGACGCGGGAAAAGTGACCTTTCGCCATAAAGATTATGGGGAATATAAAGGAGGCCGCGCCAAGACGCCTCCGGAACTGTCGGAGCAGTTTCCGCTCATCAAACAACTATTGGAAGCGTTCGGCATTGCCCAATTTGAACTGGACGGTTACGAGGCCGACGATATCATCGGCACGTTGACCCGCAAAGCCGACGAAGAAGGGCGCGACACGGTCGTTGTCACCGGCGACAAAGATATGTTGCAGTTGGCATCCGAACGCGTCACTGTCGCGCTGACCCGCAAGGGCGTAAGTGAAATCGAGCGCTACGGTCCGGAACAAATTCAAGAAAAATACGGACTGCATCCCCGGCAAATTATTGACCTGAAAGGGCTCATGGGGGATGCTTCCGACAATATCCCGGGCATTCCCGGGGTTGGAGAGAAGACGGCGCTGAAGCTGTTGCACGAGTACGGCTCGGTCGAAGGGGTGCTGGCCCATTCCGGCGAAATCAAAGGAAAGTTGAGAGAGAAAATTGAGGAGAACGCGGAGTCGGCCCGCATGAGCAAGGAGTTGGCGACGATCTTCCGCGAAGTTCCCATCGATCTGAATTGGGACGAACTTTCCTATGCCGGTTACGATGGCGCCGCGCTTTTGGCCATTTTCCGCAAGCTGGAATTCAAATCGTTGCTGGATAAAATCGATTTTGCCGGAGGGAAGGGCCGCACCGGCGACACGGAGGCGGAGCACGCACAGCAAGAAGAAAACTTGCGGCAGGCGCAGTTGCCGGTTACCGTGTTGCGCGCGGAGGAATTGCCTGGCTTCGTCGGCCGGCTCGGGCCCCATCAAGCGCTCCATGTGGAAACGGTCGGCGACAATCCGCATCAATCCCGGGTGCTCGGCCTGGCTTTTTATCATGAAGGACAAGGTACGTTTGTCCCGTGGGAATTGCTTGGCCGTCCCGAAGCCAAGCCGCTGAAAGATTGGTTGGCCAATCCGGATTGCAAGAAGCGGGTGCATGACTTTCACCGGGCGGAAATTGCCCTTTCCTGGGAAGGAGTTACGCTGAGCGGCGTCGAATTCGATGTGCAGCTGGCCGCCTATTTGCTCGATCCGACAGAATCTTCAACGACGTTGGACGGGATTACCGGCAAATACGATCCGCCCGCAATCCCTTCCGACGAAGAAGTGTTCGGCAAGGGAGCCAAATTTCATGTGCCCGAGCTTTCCGTTCTGAGCGAGCATTTGTGCCGCAAGGCCCAAGCGGTCGACCGGCTGACGCCGGTTTTGCAGCGTGCCCTGGAGGAGAACGGAATGCGCGAGCTCTACTACGATTTGGAGCTGCCGTTGTCGTCGGTACTGGGGAAGATGGAAAAGCGCGGCATGAAAGTGGACAAGTCCGGACTTGAGAAGTTCGGCAAGGAACTGGAAAGCAAACTGGCTGATCTGGTGGAAGAAATACACGAGTTGGCCGGCACGCCGTTTAATATCAATTCGCCCAAACAGCTGGGAGAAATTTTGTTCGACAAACTCGGTTTGCCTGCGGTCAAGAAGACCAAGACCGGCTATTCCACCGACGCCGAAGTGCTGGAACGGCTTGAACCGTATCACGATATCGTCAAACGGATTCTCCACTACCGCCAGTTGTCCAAGCTGCAGTCCACTTACGTTGAAGGACTGCTCAAGGAAATTTCCGAACGGACCGGCAAAGTCCATACGTACTATAAACAGACGATCGCCGCAACCGGGCGGTTGAGCAGCCAATATCCAAACCTGCAAAATATTCCGATCCGGCTTGAGGAAGGCAAACAAATCCGCAAAGTGTTCGTGCCTTCCGAGCCGGGATGGGTGATTTTGTCCGCGGATTACTCCCAGATTGAATTGCGCGTGTTGGCGCACATTTCCCAGGATGAACGGCTCATCGAAGCGTTCCGGAACAATATGGATATTCACACGAAGACGGCCATGGATGTCTTTGGCGTTCCGGAGAGCGAAGTCGATGCCAACATGCGCAGACAGGCCAAGGCGGTGAACTTCGGCATCGTATACGGGATCAGCGATTACGGTTTATCGCAAAATCTGGGGATTACGCGGAAGCAAGCGGCCGCTTTTATCGAGCAATATTTCAACGTATTTCGCGGCGTGCGCCGGTACATGGACGAAATCGTGAAACAGGCGCGCAAGGACGGCTACGTAACAACGCTTCTGAACCGGCGCCGTTATTTGCCGGAGATTACCGCTTCCAACTACAATCAGCGTTCTTTTGCCGAGCGTACGGCGATGAATACGCCGATTCAAGGCTCCGCCGCGGATATTATCAAACTGGCCATGGTTCAGATCGACGAACGGTTAAGCCGGGAAAAATTGCGCAGCCGCATGTTGCTGCAAGTCCATGACGAACTGGTGTTTGAAGTGCCGGAGGAAGAGCTTGAGACGATGCGCAGGCTTGTCCCCGATATCATGGAACATGCCCTGGAATTATGCGTCCCCCTGAAGGTGGACGTCAGCGACGGGGCGAACTGGTACGAGGCGAAGTAAATGCGAAGCAAATTCGGTCGGCGAAGTAAATAATGAAGCAAATACCGAAGTCAATTTTTGTTGGAGAAGTAAATGAGATAAATTTCTCATAGGAGAAGTAAAGATTCTGAAGAAGTGAATGAGGTAAATTTCTCTTTGGAGAAGTAAATTTCCCGGAGAAATAAATATCGAAGCCAGTTTCTGTGGAGAAGTAAAGATAGCAGAAGTCAATAGCGACGTAAATTTAGGTGGAAAGGGGACCCATTGTGCCTGAGTTGCCCGAGGTGGAAACAATCCGCAGAACGCTCAGCCGGCTCATTGTCGGCCGCACGATCGACCGTACGGCCGTTACCCTGGGCAGGATGATCCAACATCCGAAAGATGTCGCGCAGTTTTGCGTGATGCTTGAAGGACAAACGGTCCGGCATATCGGACGCCGCGGCAAATATTTGTGCATTTTATTGGACGATTATACCCTCGTATCCCATTTGCGGATGGAAGGGCGGTATGGACTGTATTCGGGCGCGGATCCGGTTGAAAAGCATACGCATGTCATTTTTTATTTTCGGGACGGGACGGAGCTAAGGTACCGGGATGTGCGGCAGTTTGGAACGATGCATCTGTTTCCCGCCGGGGAGGAACGGCGCCATCCTCCCTTGCGCGATCTGGGACTGGAGCCGCTCGATTCCTCGTTCACCCTGGAGGAGTTCCGCCGGCGGCTGCAAAACCGTCCGACAAAAATCAAGCCGCTGCTTTTGAACCAAAAGTACGTGGCCGGAATCGGAAATATTTATGCGGATGAAGCTTTGTTTTTGTCCGGCATCCATCCCGAACGGACAGCGGATTCGCTGAGCGACGCGGAATGGGAGAAACTGCATGAAGCGGTCATCCGTACGCTCCGCGAAGCCGTGGAGGCCGGAGGTTCCTCCATCAAGTCTTATGTGAACGGCCAGGGGGAAATGGGCAGATTCCAGCAACAATTGCGTGTGTACGGGCGAAAAGAACAGCCGTGTTACCGTTGCGGGGGACCGATCGAGAAAACGGTCGTCGGCGGTCGCGGAACGCATATTTGCCCCCGCTGCCAGCCTAAGGAAGCGGGGGAGAGCGAACACCAGGAAGTCTGCGGGTAGCGTGAACAAGAAGGTTCAATTAACCGTCCGAATTCCCGGAAAAACCCGCGGAGAGCACGTTCCTTACCGGGAATAAGCACTTTCAATTCCATCCTTCCATATATTGTGGAGTAAGGCGATTGCGGAGCAAGGCAGAAGTATAGTCATGGCCTTTTGCCGCAATTGCCTGAACGAAGCGGGCCGTTTTGATACGGTACGGCAATATAGGAGGATGCCATGCTGAAAATCGTTTCTTTGCTTATTCTCGCATTTGCCGTAAGTCTGGATGGATTTGGTGCGGGCGTCATGTACGGTGTGAGGAAAATTCGTCTGCCTTTCCATGCGGTGGCCATCATTTCGTTATGTTCCGGAGTTGTCATCTATTTGTCGATGATAGCCGGCGGATTTTTGCTGCATCTGTTGCCTGCGTCAGCGGCAAAAACGATGGGCGCGCTCATTCTGATCGGTATAGGCATCTGGGCGGTGTATCAGGTTTTGTCGCAATCCAATGGCGAATCTTCGCCGCCCGTTTCCAGAAGTTTTCCGGAAATAGCGACAGAACCGGTTACGGGGAAGGAAGATGCGGACGAAGTTCCGAAAAAACTTTTCCAGATTGAAATGAAACGGTTGGGACTTGTCATACAAATGGTAAAAACGCCCGTCAAAGCCGACCTGGACCAATCCGGTGCGATTTCCGCGACCGAAGCGGTACTCCTCGGAACAGCGCTGTCGCTCGATTCTTTCGGTGCGGGAATCGGCGCCGCGTTGCTTGGCTTTGCGCCGCTTCCGACCGCGGCAATCATCGCCGTAGCCAGCGGCATATTCCTTGCTTCAGGGCTTCGCATCGGTTATTTGTGCGCTGATTTGCGCTGGCTCCGGAAATTTTCGATATTGCCGGGATTCGTTCTGATCATTATGGGCATTCTGAAATTGTTTTGATGAATATGGGAGGTTCTATGAATATCGGTCTGACTGGAGGAATCGCATGCGGTAAGAGTACCGTTGCGGAGATGTTTGAGCGCCGCGGCGCGTTGCTGGTCGATGCGGACCGGATTGCCAGGGAAGTCGTGCTTCCCGGCAGCCCCGTACTGGGGCAAATCGTGGACCGTTTTGGACAAGACGTCCTTCTGGAAGACGGCAGTCTGAACCGCAAACGTCTGGGAGAAATTGTTTTCAACGATGAAAAGGCGCGCCGGGATTTGAACGCCATCATGCATCCTGCTATCCGCGCCATTATGCGGGAACGAATGCGGAATTACGAATCCCGCTTTCCGGACAAGCTGGTTGTGGTCGATGTTCCGTTGTTGTACGAGTCGGGACTGGAACCGATGTTTGAAGAAGTGGTTGTCGTCTATGTTCCGCGGGAAGTTCAGCTGCGGAGATTGATGGCTAGGGATTCGCTTTCCATGGAAGAAGCGGAACGCCGGCTAAAGTCGCAATGGCCGATCGAGGAGAAAAAACGCCGCGCCGATTTTGTCATCAACAACGCAGGGACAATTGCCGAAACCGAGCAGCAGGTCGATGCCTTCTGCCGCAGAAAGGGGATGCAATGAATTTTTTACGGAAAAAACGTGTGATTGCGTTATTGTTCATCACTTTTCTGCTATTTCTGTTTCTTAGCACGAATCTGTTGGGACGGTTATTGTATCCGGTCCGGTACCAGAACGAAATTGATTTTCATGCGGAACAGTTCGGCGTCGACCGGTTTTTGATCGCAGCGATTATTCGTGTGGAAAGCAATTTTCAACCGGAAAGAATATCGAGAAAGGGCGCGATCGGACTCATGCAGATCATGCCTGAAACCGCGCAATGGATCTATCAACGGCGCAATTTTTCCGATTGGACGCTGGAACATCTGGAAAATCCCTCAAATAATATCAACATCGGGACATGGTACGTCCGCTGGCTTGCCGAGCAATTCCAGGGCGATGTCGCCAAAGTGTTGGCCGCTTACAACGCCGGCCCCGGCAACGTGGCAAAGTGGCTGGAAAACGGCGTTTGGGACGGCACCCTGCAAAATACCGACCAGATTCCGTTCGGAGAAACGCGGCATTTTGTGCTTAGGGTGATCTATTATTACGATAAATATTCGAAAATTTACAAGGACGGGTGGGAATAAACGAAGGGCGGAGCTACATAATGAAAAAGAAGCATTGAACGAGCCGAGCTCCTGTTCAATACTTCTTTCATTACACCTTAATGAATGCCATGGTTATTTGAATTGTCCAGCAAGTTGTTGTTCAGCGATTTGTACCAGGCGACGCGTGATGTTACCACCGATAGCACCGGTATCACGTGTTGCCATGTTTCCATAATACCCGTCTTGCGGGATGGCGATACCCAGTTCCTGAGCGACTTCATATTTTAATTGATCCAGTGCAGCGTTTGCCTGAGGAACGACTAAAACATTGCTGCTGCGGGATTGTCCTGCACCCATGTGTGTTCACCTCCTTGCCGGTTGGTAGTTGTATTATGTGTCGCTTCTTCTCGAATCATGACAGGTAACCTATGGCAAATGAGGATAAATAGAAGGAGGAAAAAAGATGAAATGCCCGTTCTGCAATCATTCCGGAACCAAAGTTTTGGATTCTCGCTCGGCAAATGAGAACAAGTCGATCAGAAGGCGCCGGGAATGCGAGAAATGTTTCAAACGGTTCACCACGTTTGAGATGGTGGAAGAAACCCCTTTATTTGTCATCAAAAAAGACGGCAGCCGCGAAGAGTTTAAACGGGAGAAAGTGTTGCGCGGCCTGATCCGCGCCTGTGAAAAACGGCCCGTTTCATTGGAACGTCTGGAAGCCATCGTATCGGAAGTTGAAAAGCAATTGCGGAATACCGCGTCTACTGAAGTGAACAGCCGCGATATTGGCGAAATTGTCATGAGCGAACTTTATCCGGTTGATGAGGTGGCCTATGTCCGTTTTGCTTCAGTTTATCGCCAATTCAAAGACATACAGATGTTCATGAAGGAATTGACGGACTTGTTGAGCAGGAACCAGCTGGACGGACGCCCCGGGAAAAAAACGCAAAATGAGGATTGACATTTTGGTTCTGTTTATGGTATTATCTCTTTCGTGACCGCGAAACCATTCCCAAATGGCGAGGGAATGCATGGATGCTTCCAACCGGGGAAGCCGGGTTTGTCGGTGCACTTCGGATGCGGAAGCACATCGGATTTCACCAATAGTTGTTGTTTCGATTGAAACCGATCGTTTCGCCTTGTACAATTTTGGGCCTTTAGCTCAGCTGGGAGAGCGCTTCGCTGGCAGCGAAGAGGTCGGCGGTTCGAGCCCGCTAAGGTCCATCACATATGAAGTTAAAACGGCAGCGATGCCGTTTTTATTTTTATTTGAAGGGTATAGGTATATATGGGATCAGGTGAAAATTTTAATAATTTTATTGTTTGGATAGCCGAATGCCCCATTAGGGTTTTATTCCTTACCAGCAGCCTTAAACGTCCCGTTTAGAAAAACCATTTATACAAATTTTCGGACACTCCCTCGACTTTCCCTTGCTTCTTCCTATTATTGTGTTATTTTGTGTTATTGAGCTTGGCTTTTGATTAACTTATTATCGTGGATACCCAGAAGCTCATAAGCCCTACCGACCATTTCTTTATCTTTCCCATAGAGATGAGTCGCTTTATAGATAATCCCACTTTGTGTAGCTACATGGTTCAGGTTTTGAACCATGTAGTCCGAATTGCATAAAGCTACGACCCGTTTACTGTATTTCAAAAGTTCCTGTTGGAATATAACTGCACGTTCTGCAACCTCTGGAGAATAAACGGCAATTTCCCCGTCAGATGTTTTCATATCCCGATGATCGACTAAGACGTTCAATTCCTCTGTCCCAAACGCAGTGCAAACACCGATGATCACTGAAGATAGATAATCAACATCACGTTTACCTGAAAATAACCCTTTCACCTGAAATGCAAGCAGTTCGGGGTATTCAGAGGATCAAAGGTTATTGATACTCACAAACCGCCTCCATTGCATGCTTGAATTCACCAATAAATATAAAAAATTACATTTCCATAGCCGTTTGAAAATTTGCGGGCAGGCAGTGACAAGGGTTGCGTTTTTATTTGGTGCCGGTTCTGTATCCTGTACTTGTGTTAAAATGAAAAAGTGCGGTGTAACCATGCGGAATCTCTGCGATGAACAAGTTGCATTCATTTTTATTCGATTCCCGGCATATTATTATCATTCAAATCCATGTCGTGAAAGGGGATGAGAACGGGAGACATGTTGAGAAAAGACCTTGTAAAACAAGAGATTGAGAGAAATCTTGAGAAGAAAGTGGCGTTGGACCCGAAGCTTCATAATGTACATCTGCTCATCCATTCGGATAAGCTCAATATCCATTGGCCAATGGCTGCGGGAAAAACGGATGAGGTATTGGCAAATCCGCATCAGCCCTACCACACGGCAAGCATCGGTAAAATGTTTACTTCAGTCCTATTGGCTAAACTGGCAGAAAGAGGTTTGGTCAAATTTGAAGATCCCGTTGCCGATTATTTGCCTTCCAATCTTCTTGAAGGCCTGCACATATTCAAAGGAAGAGATTATACATACGAGATTCAGATCAAACATTTGTTAAACCATACATCGGGACTGCCCGATTATTACGAAGATCAACCGAAGCAACACCGAGCCTTCATGCAAGAAGTGCTGGAAGATCCCTCGCGCTTGTGGACTCCCGAAGAAACCATCCAGTGGTCCAAGAAACACTTGAAACCGCATTTTCCCCCGGGCAAAGGGTTTCATTACACGGACACCGGGTACAATCTGTTAGGGCTCCTCATCGAATCGGTTACTTCAAAGCGCTATCATGAAATGTTGCACGATTATATCTTCAGGCCTCTGCAAATGAGGCATTCTTATTTATCCCATTACTCCGAACCTGCCGTCCGAAGCGAATATCCGGTCGCGAATGTGCATCTGAACAAACGAAAAATAAACGTCGATGAATACCGCAGCTTTAGCAGTTTTTATGCGGGAGGCCAGGCCGTCAGCACATCGGAAGATCTGCTGGTCTTCATGAAAGCGTTGGTTGAACATCAACTGGTTCAAAAAGAAACGTTAAACACCATGCAGCAATGGAACAGAATGTGGTTGGGAATGGAATACGGATATGGACTCATGAGGATGCGATTTATCCCATTCACTCGGAAGTATTTGGCCTGGGGCCACCTCGGCGCCAGCGGCGCTTTTATGTTATATTTCCCCAATTTGGATGTATATGCGATAGGAAGTTTCAATCAAACCGCGTATCGGTCAAAAGGTTTGAATTATTTATTTTTTAACGTCCTTCGTAAACTATCAAAGACGGATTGATAGCAGGCGACCCCGCCGGTGATCGGCGGGGGTGTTTTTGGTCTCATCCTGCAGCTTCTTCCAAATCTCGCCAAATTGCGACTTGAGTAGTATAATGAAACTGAAATATCCGTGAAAACTGCCTTCTCCAAAGGATACCGCATTTCCGGAAATTGTTGGGAACCGCTGCTTCGCCTGTACGGGAAAAGTCAGACTAAAGGGAAACATGACAGCGGCAACGGGAGATGGGTACGCAATGTGATGGAAAGCGGCCATCTTGGAACAGTCAAAGCGGCTAACACAACATCTGATTATCGATCGAAGCGAACGATAGGGAAAAGGTGTGAAGTTGGGCTTATGGTTTATTTATTTGCATTTATTCTCTTGATTTTATATTTTATGATCTGCCCTGTTTTGGTCTTATTTCCACCGATGGTTATTTTCATGCTGTTGGTAAATATCAAAGAAGTGATCGCTGACGGATTCAATTCTTCACCGCCTGTGGGAGTATCTTTATTGGTCGGATTGTTAATGGCGATATCCCGGTTGCCTTTTGTACGGAATATATATCAGAGATTCCCTTGGCTTAATGCATACGTGATCATCATGTTTGCGAATACGGCGATCTTGGAAATCGCGTATTATATCATTTATATCGGTTATCAAGTGGATAATGTTTGGCGCCACGTTTTGTTTATCTTTTTGATGTGTATACAGATCATCGTCTGCAGATGGTTATTATCTCTTTATGTCAGATGGGTTAAAACACGTTTTTTGGAAGGAAGATCATCGTCAATGAACAGGTTTCAAAAATGGTTTAAACAAAAAACATCCGGAATATGATGAACGGCCGACATTCGCAAAATCGTGTGAGACGAAACAAAGTCATTTTTATGGCAGAAAATCTTTCTTTTTGGAAATATATTTCATAAGATATAGAAATAGAAAGATTTTTGCATGATGGAACAATTGCCCGATACCAAAGGAGAAAGCGGTTTATGAACTGGCAAAAATGGCTAAAATTTTGGTTTCCCGAAATTTTTATCTACGAGATATGCCAAAAATACGGTTTTTATCGAAAGGCCGAAAAGACCAAGTCTGTTCAATGGTTCGAACAGGCGAAAGAAATCAACGTTCATCGCGCATCGGGCCCAGCTCCCGCCGCGGAGCTTAGTCAGGCTCCGGGCGCGAAGTTCTTCGGGACCAACAACGTCGATGTTTCTTTCGTTTACGTGGAAGAACAGGCTAATCCGCAGGTTGGGAGAAGGAAACAGGAGAATGGACCGAACTTGAATGACATTCATCAGACGTTCCGGAAGATCCGTGAAGATCTGTCCAGCGCGATCGTCGGACAGAAAACGCTGCTGGATCAGCTTGTTGTTGCGTTTAAACGCCCTTTTGTGACCGGTCATGAGAAGCCAAAACCGAAAAATACGGTGGTCGTTTGTGGCGCGGCAAGTTCCGGCCGGAAAACATGCGTTGCGGCAATGGCGAAATTGATGAATCAAACCGGTCTTCTGCTGACGCCCAAGGTTGAAACCGTCGATTTGTCTTTGTACCCGACCAACGCGGAACAGACGCTCTTTTTGTCCGACCTCTATAAAGCGCTTTATTCCCCAAATGAAGTCATCGTTTTTGATCAGGCGGAAAAAAGCGGTCCGTTTGTCATCAGTGTTCTAACCGCGCTGGCGGTGGAAGGCGTGTACAAAATGAGCTCCCGCTACACTTTTCACGGCGACATGCTCATCGACGCGACCGGGACGTTGACGCAAAATACGGTGAGCGAACTGGAGTCCAACAATAAGTTTTTTGTGTTTGTCACGTCGCAAAATGAAAGCAAGTTTTCCGAATTGTACGGCGTCCGCTTTATGTCTGCCGTAGGGGACTTGCTGAGCATGAATGCGTACACGGAGCAAGACCTTGAAGAACTGGCCCGCCAATTCCTGCTCAAGCTGGCACGGCGCTGCCGGGGACGGCTTTCCCTCAACGTGCGTTTTGAGAAAGGCGTCGTTCACCATTGCGTTCAAATGTATACGGCTGCAAAAGGGATCAAGGGGATGGAGTCGTATGTCAATGAAGAGATGTACAAGGCGATTTCAGAATACGTTCTGCGCCATCCTGTTACTGGACAAACGTTGATGTCGCTGAGCATGGAAAACGGCGAATTGACGGCCGTCCTTTCATCCGGATCGAAGGAAGTTACGGTGCCGCTCAAAGATTATTGGCCGAAAACATTTGTGAATCCTCTGGACGAAGTGAAAAAGGAACTCAACGGAATCATAGGTTTGGATGCGGTAAAAAGGTATGTCCTCGATCTGGAAAACAATATCCAAGTGCAGCGCAAGCGGGAAGCGGCCGGCATGAAAAAGGCGTCCGTCTCCATGCATATGATTTTTACCGGCAATCCGGGCACCGGCAAGACGACGATTGCGCGAATTGTGGCAAAATATTTGAAAGCCATCGGCGTGTTGTCGATCGGCCAATTGCGGGAAGTCACCCGCGGAGATCTCGTCGGCCAATACGTCGGCCACACGGCTAAGCTGACGAATGAAGTGATCCAGTCGGCTCTCGGCGGCGTGCTGTTTATAGACGAGGCGTACGCTCTTTCAAGCGACGGCGGCAGTTTCGGCAAGGAAGCGATTGATACGCTTGTCAAGCTGATCGAGGATTACCGCGGGGAACTTGCGGTGATTCTTGCCGGGTACAAAAAAGAAATGGACGATTTTATGAAAGCCAATTCGGGGTTGGAATCGCGTTTTCCGCTCCGGATCGAGTTTCCCGATTACTCTGCCGAAGAATTGTATGAAATCGCGCTGAAAATGATCGACTCAAAGGGATTCCGTATCGGAGAAGAGGCGAAACAAGCGTTGCGCAGACAAATTGCCGAACTGCACAAAACAGCCGACGCTCATTCCGGCAACGCCCGAATGGTCCGCAATTTTATCGAAAACGTTTTGCGCAATCAGTCGGCTCGCATTGTGCTGAACGACGTGGCGGATGAAGATTTGACGGAAGTTTTGCCGGCCGACATTGAACCGGAAACGGGACCGGATCAGGGACAAGAGACGTTTGACTTAAACGAACGGCTGGACAAAATCATCGGTCTGAACGAAGTGAAAACGTTTGTCCGAAGCCTGTTTGCCCGGCTGAAAATCCAGGCTGAACGCAAAAAGTTCGGCTTGCCTGCCGATCAGACTCAAACGTTGCATATGATTTTCAAGGGCAATCCGGGCACCGGCAAAACGATGGTCGCCCGCACCATCGCCGACGTGCTGTATCATATAGGCGTCATCCGCACAAACAAGCTGGTGGAAACCGACCGTGCCGGACTGGTTGCAGGTTACGTCGGACAAACGGCGATCAAGACGAAGGAAAAGGTGATGGAGGCGCTGGACGGGGTGCTGTTTATCGACGAAGCGTATTCGCTGTCGCAAGGCGGCGCTAACGACTTCGGCAAGGAAGCGATTGACACGTTGGTAAAGCTGATGGATGATTACCGGGAACGGTTGGTCGTCATTTTGGCCGGTTACAGTCATGACATGGATTTGTTTTTGCAAGTAAACCCCGGGCTTAAATCGCGTTTTCCAAACATCATCGAATTTGCCGATTACAGCTTGGACGAACTGATGCAAATTGCGCACTCGTTCTACAATTCCAAAGGTTACCGTCTAAGCAAGGCGGCGGAAGAAAAACTTTCCGTTATCCTGCGCGAAGCGTCGCAAGAAGACGACTTCGGAAACGGACGTTATGTTCGCAACGTATTTGAGCGCTCGCTGAACAATCAGGCGCTTCGGTTAAGCAATGATCCGGATCTCACGAAGGAAGAGCTGGTCGTCATCGAAGCGGAAGATATTGAAAAGGTGTGAAATTCATTCATGAAGTCGGCAGTTAAAATTTTGATCGATGTTTTGGTATTTTTTCATTTCTTTCTTCTGCTTGTTACGATTCCGCCGATATTAATTGTTGCCATGTTTATGGACATCAAAAATGTGATCGCCACCGGATTCGGTTCCCCATCTGCGCCGGGAATCTCGCTGGTTATGGGGTTCTTTATCTTCAATTCCCGGTTGCCTTTTATACGGAAATATTATCAGAGATTTCCCTGGCTCAACGCATATGTGATGATCATGTTCGTCAATGTGATCATTGTGGAAATTGCCCACTTTATTATTAATGTCGGCTATGAAGTGGACAATGCCTGGCGACACGCCCTGTTTATCGTTTTGATGTTGGCGCAGATCATCGTCGGCAGGTTATTGTTGTCTCTTTTTGTGAAACGAATCAGAACAAGATTTTTACAAGGAAGGTAATGGAATGATGGGTCTGTTTCAAAGATGGTTTGAGAAAAAAAAGGATGAGAGGCAGGGGACTGAGCGAAAACGGACAGAAGAGGAAAGATGGATAGGATTGGAAGAGACGAATCCGTCTGAGGAAAACGGTTTCCAGGAAGTTCAAGCGGAAGACAGTTTCCCGGAAATTCAGAAGACGGTCCCGAAAGATAAAAGCTCTTATACGGAGCCGTTCAAGTATTTGGGTTTGATCGGGCTAGCGACGTTCGGCGGATTTATTATATTTATGTCCGACACTCCTTCCGTCGATACTTCTGATGCGGCCAAGAAGGCCATTGAAACGGGAATGTCCGCCAGCCTTTCGGCAGGAACCGTACTGATGGGGGAAGACGGGCATATGGAGCCAAAGGACCATACAATCGAGCATACTTCGCCCGAAGAAGAGACGACGGTGGAGGTTTGGGATTACGCGGCCGAAGACGGGGATTACGTGCAAATTTTGATTAACGGCGAGCCGTTTACCGACCCGTTCATGATTAAACATAAGCCGCAGTCGTTTAGAGTCCCGTCCGTGGGTTTGGTTCAAATCAAGGGCATCAGGGATGGCGGCGGGGGGATTACATACGCGATTCATTACGGATTAAACGGGCATACGTATTTCAATCTTGCTCCGGAAAATCAGTTTAATACATATACGCTTGTTCGTTCAAAATAAAGGGAAATTCACCATTATAAAGGGAAATTCACCATTCCGCAAAATCAGTTCATTCCGTAAAATAAATTCGCCATTGCGGGGTGAGCGGGCATGTCGTCCGTCGCCGCGGGATTTGCCGACGGTTTTTTCCGGTCTCGGGTGCGGTCCGACCATAATCGCGGCCGCCCGTCGGGTGAAGGCGGCGAGCGGCGCAGACAACATCGCCGTCCCTGGAGGCGGCCGGGTTGCGAAAACCAGGGACGCCATCCCGATCTGTCGGCGGCGGGAACATTGTACGTGCGCATGCGGGCGTTGCAGAGGCAGCGGATTGCCGGACCGTTTCATCGTCGAAAAATACCCCCGGGTCATACGCGCAGGTGAGAGATACGCATAGTTTTACATCCCTCCGAACAGATAGGATAAAATATTCGATTTTCGAATGATCATTGTGCCGATCAAGACAAACGGAACCATTCGCAACCATTGTTTTTTGTTGACCGGCAAAAGGAGAAACAAGATGAAGCCGGCCAAACATTCAAATCCGAACGTTAACGTGCCCGGTGTCATATAAAACACTGGCCAACCCTGCGCAACCAACAAGCTGACAGGCATGGCGGCGCAGAATGCGGCAATCCATCCGTTCCCTCTGCCAAACCATACCACATAGGCCGCTATTGGCGAGGCCAGTGCAATCATCCCCCATCGCATAAAGTAATGGGCGGGGAAAAAGCCGAATAGCCACATGGAATAAAGGTAATAGGATAATAACATTCCGGCAAAAAACGTAAACACTTTTAGTGCTCCCATTCTCGGATTACGGCTCCATCCGGCAATAACGGAAGCCAACAAAACCCATATGCCCAACCTGGTCGTGATGTCACTGACCACCCCCCAAAAGATCCCTGAGACCCCGTTAAACGGTACGGTATCGCTATACTTAGCCATAATGCCAAGAAGCATTCCTGATGCAAAGGACAGGATCGCTTGTAAAAGTTGTTGTTTTGTGGAAAATATTGAATCTTGTTCTGGCCTTATTTTGTGCAAGGTTTCTTTTATCGTTTCTTTTATTACCAAGAAAACGACCTCCTGATCCGAACATAGAATAAGTTTTGTTAGGCATGGCCGGTATCCTATTACCGTATAAGCAGCGTATTATAGCGTATTATAATGATAACCTAAAATTGGGCGAAGTACCGAGAGCCATTTCATAGAGCACAAACCCGGAAAACGGGTACTGGGGTGAAACGGGATAAGATGAACGGGCACAACGGAATAAGATGATTGGGCAGAACATTTTATAAAAGCCTGCGATTTTACATCTTTTTCCTCCTCTTGATGATCAAAATGTCCATATTCATACAAAAGTACAGGAATATTTTTCCGAAATCACCGAATTTAGAATGAAATGAAAAAAAATCCTGCATTTACGCAGGCTTTCGTTCCACATGACCGGTTTCGGCGTTGAAAAACGGTATGATTGCACCTTTTCTTCTTTTTACCTCTCTCATTACTTCTTATTCCCTTTCGTTCCTCTTGTTGCCTTCGCTTTGCCTTTCTTTGCTTCTCATTGTCTCTCTCTAATCTTAAATTTTATTGCCTCTCTTGGCCTATCTTTGCCTCTCTCTGTTCTTATTGCCTCTCTATTGCCTCTCTTCATTTTCATTGCCGTATTCCCTCATTGCCGTATTCCGGCCGGATGTATATTTTACATTCGCTTTACAAAAAGACGAAACAAATTTAATTGTAAGCTCCTATACTCAAAAACAGAAGGAATATAAAAAAAGAATTGGGGGATAACCAAATGGAAAAAAACAAATCCGGTTTTCGGTTAGCGGCTTTGATTTTGGCCATTTTTGTGCTGTTAGCCGGTTGCGGAAACGCACAAAATAGCGGAAACGGCGGAGGGAACGCCGGTGAAACGGCAAATAGCTCCGGCGGAGCGTCAAACAACGCCGGCGGAACGGCAAACGGCGGCAGCGGCCAGCAGGAACAAACCGGAGAAAACACCGAAAAACTTAGCGGAGTGATCGTTGCTCTCGGGTCTTCAGCCATGCAGCCGCTCGTGGAAGAAGCCGCGAAACGGTTTATGAGCAAACATCCCGACGTAAAAATTCAAGTGCAAGGCGGCGGCAGCGGAACCGGTTTAAGCCAGGTTTCATCCGGCGGGGCCCACATCGGCAATTCGGATATTTTTGCCGAAGAGAAAGAAGGCATTGATGCCTCCGCTCTGGTCGACCATAAAGTGGCTATTGTCGGGATGGCGGCGGTCGCGCATCCGGAAGTGGGCGTCGACAATTTGACCAAACAACAGCTGATCGATATTTTCACGGGCAAAATAACCAATTGGAAAGAAGTGGGCGGGGCCGATCAAGAGATCACGCTCGTAAACCGGCCGAAAAGTTCGGGAACGCGGGCAACCTTCTTCAAATACGCCTTGGATGAAAATGAAGAAAAAGAAGGAATTACCGAAGATTCTTCCGGTACGGTAAGGAAAATTATCGCCGAAACGAAAGGCGCCATCGGATATTTGGCCTTCTCTTACTTCGACAATTCCGTCAAACCGCTGGCGCTTGACGGAGTGCAGCCGACCGTCGAAAACGTGCATACGAACGCATATCCGGTCTGGGCGTATCAGCACATGTACACTAAAGGGGAGCCCGACGCTGTAACCAAAGCGTTCCTGGACTTTATGCTGTCGGATGAAATACAGAAAAGCGTCGTCGTGGAAATGGGATATATTCCGGTAACCGATATGAAAGTCGAACGGTCGGTTGACGGGAACATCACCAATAAATAGAACAACGGTGGCGAAAAGAAGGTGCGGATCCTCATATTTGGAGATGCCGCGCCTTATTTCCCTTTTTTCCAACTTTCCACAGAGAAATGTTTACCGGAACAGTCAGGGGGCTGAATGCATGGAACGCCAACGGGGGCGGAAATTGTTCAGAAAACATCATATGGAAGAATGGCAAGGGAAAGCCTATATCTTCATATGTATCGGTTTTTTGCTGGCTATTCTCTTGTCTATTGTTTTTTTCATTTCATCCCAGGGATTGATCACGTTTTCCCGCTTTCAAGTGTCGATTTTCGAATTTTTGTCCGGCACTGTCTGGGAGCCGGAGCGCGGAGCGGAAGCGGGAGGACCGGTATTCGGGGCTTTTCCGTTCATTTTCGGTTCGTTTGCGGTCACCGTTTTATCGGCGCTCATCAGCGCGCCGCTGGGGGTTGGGGCGGCGATTTTCATGTCGGAGATCGCTCCGTCATGGGGAAGAAAAATATTGCAGCCGGTCATTGAATTGCTGGTAGGCATTCCTTCCGTCGTTTACGGATTCGTCGGTCTCAGTTTGGTCGTTCCCATGCTCAGGTCCGTTTTCGGCGGTTTGGGATTCGGATTGCTTGCCGGGACGATCGTTCTGTCCGTGATGATCTTGCCGACAATAACGAGCGTCGCCTATGACTCGATCAGGGCGGTTCCGGAAAGCATAAAAGAAGCGTCTTATGCCCTGGGGGCCACCCGCTGGCAGACGATCCGCAGGGCGCTTGTTCCGGCATCGCTTTCCGGGATTTTGACCGGAGTGGTGCTTGGTATGACCCGCGCTTTCGGGGAAGCGTTAGCCGTCCAGATGGTCATTGGAAATGTGCAGCGTTTGCCCAAGTCGCTTCTTGAGCCGGCCAGCACCATCACCAGCGTGCTTACCCTGGAAATGGGCAATACGGTGGCCGGTTCCGCCTACAACCATGCGCTGTGGTCACTCGCTCTCATTCTGCTTCTGATGTCGTTTTGCTTTATTCTGCTTATTCGCTGGATCGGAAGGAGAGGAAGCCATGAACGCTAAAACGGTTGACCGCATCGCAACGGTCCTTTTTATCCTGACCGCTTTTCTGATTATCGGCATTTTGACCGTCATGCTCGGGTTCATTTTAATCAGGGGGTTGGGTCATGTCAGTTTTTCTTTCCTGGTTTCTCCCCCGCAAACGTTCCGGGCGGGCGGGGGAATCGGTCCGCAATTGTTCAATTCGGTTTATTTGCTCGTGCTTACCATGCTGATCACGATTCCGCTCGGACTCGGCGCGGGCATTTATATGTCGGAATACGCCAAGCGCGGTCCGGTAACCCAGATCATCCGGACTACGGTGGAAGTGTTGTCTTCCTTGCCTTCCATTGTCGTCGGTTTGTTTGGACTTCTTGTGTTTGTCAATTATTTCGGATGGGGATTTTCGATATTTTCCGGAGCCGTTGCTCTTACGGTATTCAACCTTCCATTAATGGTAAGGATCACGGAACAAGCGCTGCAGGCCGTTTCTCCGCAGCAAAGGGAAGCAAGCCTGGCTCTGGGCGTTTCCAAGTGGAAGACGATTGTGTCCGTAGTATTGCCCGAAGCGTTGCCCGGCATATTGACGGGGATGATTTTGGCAGCGGGCAGAGTGTTCGGTGAAGCGGCCGCTCTGATGTTTACGGCAGGAATGAGTTCCCCGGCGCTCGATTTCACAAACTGGAATCTCTTTTCCTCCAGTTCGCCCCTTTATCCTTTCCGGCCCGCGGAGACGTTGGCGGTCCATATATGGAAGGTCAACAGTGAAGGGCTGGCTCCGGATGCCAGGGAAATTATGGCGGGCGCAGCGGCGATACTGGTGATTGTCGTTCTCTTTTTTAATGTGTCGGCGCGTGTGCTCGGCCGCTGGATTCACCGCAAGTTGACCGCTTCAAAATAAGACGTGATGGGGGGAGTAACCATGGCAAAAGCAACCGAATATGTTGTCACCGAGAACGAAGAAGCAATTTCCGGAAAGAACATTGCGTTGAAAGTGGAAAAATTAAATCTGTATTACGGGGATTTTCATGCGCTGAAAGATGTGTCCCTTTCCATTCCCGAGCGGGAGGTTACGGCGTTAATCGGGCCTTCCGGCTGCGGCAAATCGACTTTCCTGCGCACGTTAAACCGGATGAACGATCTGGTGGACGGGGTCAGAATCACGGGCCGGATATGGTTTGAAGGCATGGATTTGAATAGCCCCGATATCGACGTTGTGGAAATCCGCAAACGGATCGGTATGGTGTGGCAGAAACCGAATCCGTTTCACAAATCCATTTTTGAAAATGTCGCGTTCGGTCCCAGGTATCATGGGATTCGCAACAAACGGCAGTTGGCGGAAATTGTGGAAGAAAGCTTGCGAAAAGCGGCGCTGTGGGACGAGGTGAAAGACCGATTGCACGAGTCCGCCCTTTCCTTGTCCGGGGGACAACAGCAGCGGCTTTGCATCGCAAGATCTATTGCTCTGAAACCGGACATTTTGCTGCTGGATGAGCCCACTTCCGCTCTGGATCCGGTTTCGACGGCGAGAATTGAAGAGTTGATCGCCGCGTTAAAAAACGATTATACGATTCTCATCGTTACGCACAATATGCAGCAAGCGGCGAGAATTTCCTCCATGACCGCCTTTTTTCTCCTGGGGGAAATGGTTGAATACGGCAAAACGTCGAAAATGTTTTTGAATCCGTTCAATCAAAAAACGATGGAATATATTACGGGACGGTTCGGATAAGACCCGCTTTCCCCGTTCTGGCGCCGGTTTTCTCAGCAACCGGCGTTTTTGTTTTTTAAGGCCATATCGGCGCAAGATTTCCCACATCAAGATTTCCCACATCCGGCACGGGCGTATTTTTATGGAAGGAACGCCGCGGGCCCCCTGATTCTTGGCGGATGCGTGAATGGAACTTCCTTTTTATTTTTAGCTGTGATAACTTTAAAAGGGGAGTGAGATGGATGGAGAGATCAGGGATGAATGAACGCATAGGAAACCGTTATGTGCCCGGGACAAAAATATTGCGGGTCTCCAGCGGAGAAATATACAGCGGGAGGGATTTGTCCCTGAACCGCGACGTATACTTATATATGACTCAAAACGGGGAGGGATCGTTCGCGCCCGCGCATTTGCAAACGCTTCGGGAGGAATGGTCCCGGTATGATGACGACCGGTTCATGCATCTTCTCGATGCGGGTTGGGATCAAGGTACTTTTTATGCCGTATTGCCTGCCGCCAACGGGCAGCCTCTGCTGCTCCAACTCAAGCGGATCAATTGGACCGCGCGGGAAATTTTGTCGCAAATTTACGAACTGGGCCGGGCCATGCAAGACGCAATGGAGAAAGGGGCCGTTCGTTTCTCCGTCACAGCGGACAATGTTTGGCTTCATGGCAAAACGATGAAGTTCGTCAACTATTGGTCGGAAGGCAATGAAACGGAACAAGGGGTGACGGGTCTCTGCGGCCTGTTATACCAATTGTGCACCCGATCCTCGGCGATTCCGTCCGAACTCCAGGCGTTTTCGCTGCATCTGTACGCATCGCTGCATGATTTGCCGGTGAAGCAAAGAGACGCCGTTTTGTCTGTCGTACGGCAGGGCAGGGCGGGAGAGTTGACGTTATCTTCATTCCTGTTTGGCCTTCATGATTTGTTGCGGGAATTTGACCGGCAGGCGGAGCCTGAGCGGCAAGCGCCCGTCCGCGGACATCGCCGGTTTGCGGATGATGCGGTCCGCGCGCCTCTTGCTTATCAGACAGCGAATGAGTCCGGAAATGCAAACGAACGCAAAGCGGCGGTCGAGACCGGAAATGCAGCCGAAGGCAATGCGGCGGCAGGGACCGGAAAGGTGCCCGGACGCAATACGGCGATCGGGACACGAACCGGATCCGAACACACAAAAAATGGCCGCACGGTACTCAACATCATTTTATTTGCCGGTATTTTTGTCATCAGCTTTGCGCTCGTTATCGGATTGATCCTGCACATCCCTCGGGAAAACGGCCCGTTTGCCCCACCGGACGATTCGCCTTTAGAGAATTCCGGCACCCAGGCAGCGGCCGAAGGCTCAGGATCACAGGAATCGGAAGATATGCGCCCCCAAGAAAATACGGGTCAACAAGAAGTTGCAGCTCCTGCGGATCCGGACCGGCAGCCGGGAAAAGACCGCCGACAAGAGAACCGGCCGGAAGGCAACGATGAAGAAACCGGACCGTACGATCCGGAGGCGGAAAAGCAAGCGGATCCCGGCGAAGATCCGTCGGATCAGGCCACGGTTTCCGTTCCCCGCCTGATCGGACTGAACAGGGAGGAAGCGGAACAATTAGCGCTGGCTCACGGACTTCGTTATTCCTATTTTTTGGAAAACGACGAGCGGCCGCAGGGAACCGTATTTAAACAGGAACCGGCGCCCGATCAAATCGTGCCCAAAGGCAGCCGGGTCACTTTCTGGGTCAGCAGATAAACCGGTTGGCTGACCGGTCAACCGATGAGAAAAGAGGAGTGAGCACAAAATGAGAATTGCGTTGGGGAACGATCATTGCGGGTATGCTATGAAACAGGACATTATTCAGGTGTTGGAAGAGCTCGGTTGTGAAGTGACGGATCACGGCTGCCATTCGCCCGACCCCGTCGATTTTCCCGATATCGCCCGGCTCGTCTGCGATGCCGTGCGCAAAGGCGAGGCGGACCGGGGAATTATGGTATGCGGCACGGGGGTAGGCGCCGCCATTGCCGCCAACAAAATGCCGGGAATCCGCGCCTCGGTCTGTCACGATGTCCACTCGGCGCATCAATGTGTCGAGCATGACGATGTGAACGTCATGTGCATTGGGGCGCAAATTATCGGACCTTGGCTGGCCAGAGACTTGGTGAAAACGTTCCTGTCCGCGAAGTTCAGCACGGAGGAACATTTTCGCAGGAGGGTCGGGAAGCTCAGGGAAATGGAATTGGCCGCGGCACGGGAACTGCAAAGCGAGCTGAAATAAAAACGGATGGATGAAAGTGATGAACGAACCGTTTTGGCGGCAACAAAGAAAAGGAAATCAAGCCGGATGGAAATTTTTCACGTAATGATGGAGGTGTAACGATGACGGAACATAACGCGGAGAAACCAACGGACCGGAATGCGGGCGGAAAATACGAACTGGCCACCTTTGCGGGCGGTTGTTTCTGGTGCATGGTATCCCCGTTCGAGGACATGCCGGGGGTGATCCGGGTCGTTTCCGGCTATACCGGAGGCCACAAGCCCAATCCGACCTATGAAGAAGTTTGTTCGGGAACGACCGGACATGCGGAGGCCGTGCAAATTACGTTTGATCCCGACGTATTTCCTTATGAGAAATTGCTGGATATTTTTTGGCGGCAAATTGATCCGACGGATCCCGGAGGTCAATTTCACGACCGGGGCTCTTCTTACCGGACCGCGATTTTTTACCACAATGAAAAGCAAAAACAGCTGGCCGAGGCTTCCAAGAAAGCTTTGGAAGAGAGCGGTAAATTCGACCGGCCGATCGTGACCGAGATTGTCCCCGCTTCCGCGTTTTACCCTGCGGAGGAGTACCACCAGGACTACCACAAGAAAAACCCGTTCCGGTATAAGATGTACCGCAAAGGTTCGGGCCGCGACGATTTTATCGCCCGGCATTGGAGGCAGAAGCCCGACCGCGAGGAGTTAAAAGCCAGGTTGACGAAAATGCAGTATGAAGTCACCCAGAACGATGCGACCGAACCCCCGTTCCAAAACGAATACTGGGACAATAAACGCGAGGGGATTTATGTCGATATCGTCTCCGGGGAACCGTTGTTCAGTTCCCTCGATAAATTCGATTCCGGCTGCGGCTGGCCGAGCTTTACCCGGCCTCTTCATCAGGAAAATATTTACGAGCGGATCGATACGAGCCATTTTATGGTGCGTACGGAAGTGCGCAGCAAAACGGCCGATTCCCATCTCGGACACGTATTCGAGGACGGGCCCGAACCGACGGGACTCAGGTATTGCATTAACTCCGCCGCGCTGCGTTTTATCCCGAAGGAAGATTTGGAACGGGAAGGGTACGGCCAATATAAGGTTCTTTTTGAAAAAAAACGGGAGGAATAGCCGAAACCCGGCTTGTTCCTCCTTTTTTTCCGCGGGGTCAAGTTTTTTATACGAAAATGTAAGACTGCCGATTCATAGCGCAAAATGAGTAGAGAGTGAAATGATTGCCTTCCGGCGAGTTTTGGCTTTCCATTCCTAACCTCTAAAATTCTTTCTTGAATCAAGGAATGGAAAACAAGATGTTTGAGGTTTAGGAAGGCAATATTCACGTAAATCCTTCTATTTTTGTACGATCAACAGTGAATCGACAGTCTCCCGTAGACCGTCAATTCCTTTGCTCCTGTAAACCGGCAAACCGTCCGCCCATTTTCCGCTTCGCCGGATATTGCCTCGCCGGATATGTTTTGGAGCGGCTTGGGTCGATCAGATCAGTCCGGCTTCTCAACCGAGCTTCACCAGCTTGTTCCCGACCCGCAACTCCTCGATGGAACCGGCGCCGACGCCGAACATGGCGGTTCTCAATTCCCATTCTATGCGGGCAAGCTGCTCTTCCAGCATTTCGGCAGAGCTGACCGCGGGCTGAAGCAACGTCCGTCCAAAGCCGACCAGGTTGGCGCCGAGCGCCAGCGCTTTCGCCGCATCTACCCCGTTGCGCAATCCGCCGCTGGCGATGATGACACCGTCCGGGAGACGTTGGCGGATTTCGCGGACGCACTCGGACGTCGGGATCCCCCAATCGGCAAAGGCTTCCGCGGCGGCTTGTTTCATCGGGTCTTTGATGCGGTGTCTTTCCACCTGGCTCCACGACGTGCCGCCTGCGCCGGCGACGTCAATAAAGGCTACGCCGGCGCGAAAGAGTTTTTCCGCCACTTCGCCGCTGATTCCCCAACCGACTTCTTTCACGCCGACCGGCACCGTCAAACTTGCGCACACCGATTCGATCTTGGCGAGAAGACCCTGAAAATTGGTATTGCCTTCCGGTTGGAATACTTCCTGAAGGCTGTTCAAATGCAACACGAGCGCATCCGCCCCGATCATCTCAACCGCCCGTCGGCATTGCCCGGGACCGTACCCGTAATTCAGTTGCACGGCGCCCAGATTGGCGATAATCGGAATTGAGGGCGCAAAGCGGCGCACTTCAAACGTGTATGTCAATGCTTCGTTTTCCAGGGCCGCTCTTACGGAACCAACCCCCATGGCCCAGCCGCGCCGTTCGGCGCAAATGGCCAAATTGCGGTTAATGTCGGCCGCAAGTTGCGTCCCCCCGGTCATGGAGCTGATCAACAGCGGCACTTTAAGCGGTTTGCCTAAAAACGCGGTGGCGAGCCGGATCGTTGAAAAGTCGAGTTCGGGCAGCGCATTGTGGCGAAACCGGTAGGATTCGAATCCGGATGAAATCCGCTCTCCTTCCACATTTTCATGCAGACATATGCGAATATGTTCGCTTTTTCTGCTTTCCGTCGTTGAATTCCGGGACGCGGTCCTTTCCTTTCCCGTCGGTTGCATAGGTTTGCCCTCCTTATTCCAACCTTCCGATAGCGCCGAAAATCATGGAATCGGTCAACATTTCCGTGGGCGCCAGATTATCGGTCAGCAATTTGCCTCCGGCAAGCTCCGCATCATGCAGCGGTTCCATCGTTTCCGGCCATTCCCGGCGAATTTCTTCCAGCGGACCGGACGGATCGATTCGCTTGAGCCGGCCGGCATCCAGCGGTTGTCGGGAACCGATCAGAACGTAGTTGAACTGGCCTCTGGCTTTGACAACGTATGTATAGGGAAACGTATGGTTCACCGTTCTGGCCATCGACGTCAGCAGCTTGGAATCCGCCGATGTCGCATTCACGTTCAAAGCGACCAGGCCTTGTTCCGTTAAACGGTTTCGGACGGTCTGGAAAAATTCAACCGTGGACAAATGAAAAGGGATATAAATTTGCTGCGAATAAGTGTCCACGATCACGATGTCAAACCGTTCCTCCGTATTGTTGACGAAAACCCGCGCATCCTGACTGTAGACCGCCGCATCGTCCGGTTGGACTCCGAAGAAGCGCGGCCCCAGCTTGATCACTTCCGGATCGATTTCCACTCCCGTCAGTTGCAGTTCCGGGAAAACGGGCTTGACGTATTTGGACATGAGCCGGGGAATCGTGCCGCCGGCGGAACCAAGTACCAACACGTTTTTTGGCCGGTCCAGAAAAAAGGGCAGCATCAGGTAATCGTCATAATAGTCGTCCTTGGACAACGCATCGCCCGGTCGGCGCAACGATTGCACTCCGCCTCCCTCGTTGTATACCAGGGCCACCTCGCCCTTTTCGTTTTCCACGACGCGCACATACTGGTACAACGTATCCTTGGACCAGAGTATTTTTTCTCCGGGTGCGGCGGCTGTGACCGGGCCCCGGGACAGTATGTAAAACAAAAGCGGCAAAAAGATCAGGATGAGCGCCGGCCATTTCAGGCGGGAATTTTTGAGCCCCCAGGCGCTAATGGCTATCAGGGCCGCAGACCAAAGAAAAATCGATTCCCTCGCGCCGAGAAACGGTATGGTGAGGAAGGAGGTGCCAAACGTGCCGACCAGGCTGCCCAACGTCGAAAAGGCATACAGATTGCCGGCCGCTTTTCCCACGTCCGCCTTATCGTCCGCGATCAAACGGATCGCAAATGGACTCACCATCGCCAGCAGGAAGACCGGAGGGGCGAATACGATCAATATCGCAAAAAAGGAGTACACGATCACCCATACCGGCGTGTGGAGTATGCCTGCCGACAACGCCGGAAAAATCAATTTTCCCCACAGCGGCAAGAATGAAGTGGCGGCGCCGGCGGCAAGAGAGATCGTCATCAGAAGACGGCCGTTCGGCCGGCGGTCCGCCAACCGTCCTCCAAACCAATAACCGAGCGACATCGACAAAAGTACGAGACCGATGATATTGGCCCATACGATCATGGACGTTCCGTAATAAGGAGCAAGGAAGCGCGAAGCGGCCATTTCAAGCGCCATGACGGAAGCGCCGGTAATAAACACGTACGAATACAGAAATGATGCCGGATATTTTTCGTTCAAACCATCACCTCATTGGAGTCACGGGAGTAATAATACGGGAGTAATAATAATGAATACGCCCTCTTCTTTAAAGAAGGATGGCAAAAAGAAAAGCCCCTTCTCATACATTATCTCCGCAATCGGGACAAAAGGCAAAATGTCTTTTTCAAAAAAATGTTGCGGGTTATTGATCATTTCCTTTACGATCCCGGTATGTTACAATCGAACTGTTACAATCGGCCTGTTCCGCAAATTTCCGGAAGTTCATAAAATATCGAAGAACTTGAAACGGTTCGATTCCGCGCATGGTAACCATCAATACATTCGGGGAGGAAAATAAATATGAGCGGTTCCGCCAAATCCTTGTTTGTCGTGAATGTCATCCAATTGATCGTGGAAGCGGGGATTGCGATCGGGTATTTGCTGGGACTCATCCCGTTTTTGTATATGTGGTCGTCGGGTTGGGTCATCCCGCTTGTGATCGTCAGCATGATCCTGGCCTTAGTCGCCGGGAACAAAACGTTTGTGTTGAGTACGGTGAATCTGGTGATGGCCATTTTGTCTTTCATTCCCATTGCCGGTTATGTGCCCCGCGTTATCGGGATGATCATTTCGCTGATCAACATCAACACCATCCGGCGCCTGTTATGACAACCCCGTCAGACCGCGCAGCGAAAAAGTTCCCGGTTTCCGCGCCTTGACATCCGCGGCTTCCGTAACGCAAACATTGCCGCCGCCCCCGACTGCCGCCTCTCCTGCCCTTAAGACGAGCCGGCTTCCCGGGTTCTTCCGGCGTTTTGGTATTTGCGTTCCCGGGAATCCCAACGGTAACCGGCTGCGAGAACGCCTGCAAACGAGAATACGATCAGCCGCACGAGCACCCAGAACGGACTGATCCGGCCTTGCATCGCCCATTCGACCGCCGTGAACAACAAGGTCAGCCCGAGGCCGACCAGGAGCAATCCCCGGGTTTTGACATAGTTCACTTTGCCTGTTTGTCTTGTCACAGACCAGCGGGCAGCCTGTTTTTCATTCATGTCGTATCCCCCTGAAAGCTTTCATTTCCATCAAGCATATACAAAAAATGAGCGGGAAGCAACCTGACGCGGACATTAGCAGGCGCAACGGGCAAAATGTGCACAACCCTATCCGATAGATGTATAATGGATTATAACCTTGGTTGAGAGGTGCTTTTCCGTTGGGCAAATTTTTTTTGTTTCCGTTGCTTTGGTGGATTACCGGGAATCCGTTTTTGTCCATCATCATCCTGCTGATTGTGCTGTATGCGCTTGACCGGAGGTTTATCGGTTTGTCGCCCAGCCTCACCCGTCCGTTGACGTTGGGCCGAAGGCTTTCAAAGCTGAAAAACAGGCTGCACATCAGTCCGCACGACAACTCGTTGAAACTGGATATCGCGCGAATTTATATGGAAAAAAAACAATTCCACAAAGCGTTGCCGTTGCTGGAAGAGGTCATGAATGCGTATGGCGAATCCGCGGACGTGCCGTACCTGATCGGCCTTTGCCATCTCAAGCTCGGACGGACCGAAACGGGCGAGCGTTTCCTTATGCAATCGCTCGAACTGAACCCGCGTGTCGGCTATGGCGATCCCTATCTTCGGCTGGGCGAAGCATTCGCCGGCAAGGACGATGCGAAAGCGGTCATGTATTTGGAAAAGTTCAGGGAGATGAATTCTTCTTCATGCGAAGCCTATTACAGGCTGGGAACCCTTTATGCCCGCATGGGACGCCGAAAGGAAGCGGGGATGGCTTTTGACGAAGCCGTACAGCTCTATCGGTCGCTGCCCCGTTATAAAAGGCGGACCGAACGGCGGTGGGCGTTACTCGCGCGATGGGCCGGGCGAAAGAGGTGAGGGCGCTTGAGTTTGGAATATGTCATGCAGGCTTTGACACTGATTGTGGTGATCATCGCGACTTTTGCGGGAATGCTCATATGGACAAACTGGCGTAAGAAAAAGCGCTGACCAGGGGAGGGATCATGTATGTACTATGTCAACATCGAACAAATAGAGAAACATTTGCGGTTTATCTCCCGCATCGTCACGGCGTGCGAAGACCTGCAGCACAGGTGGGAACGGGGAAGCCTTGCGTTTTGCTTTGCCCAGGAAAGGGCCATTCATCTGGCGGTTGAAACGGTAACGGACATCGGCAGTTTGCTCATCGACGGATTTTTGATGAGGGATCCCGGCAGCTATGAAGATATCATCGAGATATTGCAAGGGGAAAACGTGCTGCCGCCGTCTTTGGCCGGGAAACTCCTGCAGGCGGTCAAGCTGCGCCGTCCGCTCGTGCAGGAATATACGGAATTCCCAAGGGAAGAGATCCATCCGATGATCAGGGACATTCCCGGAATGTTGCGCGATTTTCATGAGGCGGTTGTCGGGTACCTTCGGACGGAAATCGGATACCATCGTTAACCGTCACCCCCGTTGGCCTGTTTCCTCCGCTTTGTTGTTTGTTCATTTACTTGGGTAGCGGGATCATGTAAAATGGTCGTATATTCCGAAGAACTTTTTTCAGCTTGTGGAGGGGAAACCATGGGGGGGCAGGACCATTCGACACGCAACGTGATTTTGACCCTGTTAAAAATAAAAGAAAGTTTGAGCGTAAATGAACTGGCCAGGGAATTGGGGATTACCGAAATGGCCGTCCGCCGTCATCTGAATACGCTGGAAAGAGACGGTCTCATCCGCTCCAAGCTCGTTCGCCAGGCCATGGGCCGGCCTGTTCATATCTATTTTTTAACCGGGCAATCCGAGGATTTTTTTCCAAAAAAGTATCATCATCTGGCGCTCGAATTGCTGGAAGAACTGGAACAGGAAGAAGGCGATGCGGCGGTCATGCGACTGTTCGAGCGGCGAAAAGCGAGACTGGAGAACAAATACCGTCAACGGTTGGAAGGCAAGCCGTTGGAGGAAAAAGTATTGGAATTGGCAGAGGTGCAAAATTCCAACGGTTACATGGTCCGGTTGGAGCGGGACGGGAAGGGGAATTACGTGTTCGTAGAGCACAACTGCCCGATTTCGCAAGTGGCCCGCAAATATCAGCAGGCCTGCCAGTGCGAGCTGTCTTTATTCCGCGCCTTGCTGAATGCCGGAGTGGAACGGACGGAGTGTTTGGCCAAGGGCGGAAATAAATGTGTATACATGATTGAAAATCAGGAAAGCGGCAGGATATAAATGCCGGAAAAAAGAAACGGAATATTTCCCGGAAACAAATCGTTATTCGGTGTTGAATAAATGATTTGTTTTTTTTTATCCAAAAAGTTGTGTCAAAACATCCCTGAAGAGCTTACTATGAATTAGAAGTTAGGCAGACGCCCAACAAGACGGGAAACTTCGCAATACGCAAATTTCCGGAAGGCGAGGTGTGAATCCTGATCATCGAAATCAGCGTAGCCGCCATCGCATTGGCATTCATCGTTCTGGTTTATTCTATTGTGCGGACGTTGAAAACGGCCGAAGCAAAAATGGCCCAGGCCAGCGACACATTGAAAGCGATCCGCTTGCAGTTGGATGAAACGGGGAAAGAAATGAAGCGGTTAATGCAAACGACGGAACGGCTTGCCCGGGACGTCCAGCATAAACTGGACAGCGCGCAATCTTTCTTTCTGTCCGTGGGGGAAGCGGGCGAGGCGGTGTATGAAGCCGTCCGCGTGATGAAACAAGTTTTGGCTTCCGTAAGCTGGACGATGAAAGGGATCAGGGAGTCGGTACATCGTCATCAAAGGAAATTGCCGGACATCATGGAATGGGTGTCTTCCGGCATCGGGATGTACCAAGTTCTCCTGTCCTCCCGGAAACAGGAAGGCATTGCGGAAGAACCGTTACAAAGTGAAAGGGGAGAAGAGAACCTTGACAGATCAAAAGCCGAACGATAAAAAGCGGGAAAGCTTTCCCGAACCCAAAAAAGGACGAAGCGGAAAAAGTTTTGTCGCCGGAGCGGTGACCGGCGTATTGCTTGGCGCGGTAACCACGTTGTTGGTCGCGCCGAAAAGCGGCAAACAATTGCGCAAGGACATTTCGGAACATGCGCGGAATGCGGCGGAGAAAACGCAAATGTTCACCGAAAGCCTCGGTAAAAAAACGCAGGAAATTGCGAACAGCGTCGGGCAAAAAACACAGAAAATCACAAGCAACGTCGGCAACGCGGCCAGAGACTGGGCGGTCATTGCCAAAGAAGCCTTCAACCATGCGCGCAACGAAGCCAGATCATTGAAAGAAGCGCGCAAAGAAATCCCGGCAGTGGATGGGGGAATGGAAGATACGGCGAAAGTTGCCGCAATAGAGAACCCTCCGGCAGAGACATTGCCTCAATCCGCTGAGGATCAAGAGGCGGCCGGCACCTACAGATGAGTTTTCAGCGGAGGACGGTATACAAATTGCGCCGTTCTCTCATCAACGTCTCGAACTCATCGGAGGGAAGCGGATGACTGAAAATAAAACCTTGCATCATGTCGCAGCCTTTTTCGATCAGAAAACGGAGCTGCTCCCTGGTCTCAACGCCTTCCGCCAGCGATTTGATTTTCAACTGTTGCGACATGGCGATCAGCGCCGTAACAATCGCGGCGTTATCTTCATCGCTGTTTAAATCCCGTATAAACAATTGGTCGATCTTCAGCGTATTCACCCGAAAACGTTTGAGGTAGTTCAGCGAGGAATATCCTGTACCAAAATCGTCGATGGCGATTTGAACGCCCAATTGTTTTAATTGTTTCATATTGTCGGCGACAAAAGCGGTGTTTTGCATAGCGACCGTTTCCGTTATTTCCAGGCAAAGCAGGTTGGGGGCCAGACCGGTCGTATCCAGCACTTCTTCGATGGTAGCCAAAAAATCGTGCTGCTGAAATTGATGGGCCGAAATGTTCACCGACACGGTAACCGGAGGATAGCCTTTCAGTTGCCAGGTCCGGCATTGCAGACATGCTTGCTTCAGCACCCAATTCCCCAACGGCACGATGAGGCCGGTTTCCTCGGCAATCGGTATGAATTCTCCGGGAGAAATGGTGCTCCATTGCGGGTGATTCCAGCGAACGAGCGACTCCACGCCGATAATTTCCCCGCTCTTCAGATCAACCTGCGGTTGATAGTAGACGGTAAATTGCTGACGGTCCAGAGCTTTGCGCAGGTGGGATTCCAGATTCAGCCGGCGAAGCGTGCGTTTATTCATTTCCGGATGGTAAAACTGGCAGGTATTTCCGCCTTTTTGTTTGGCGCGGTACATGGCGATTCCGGCGTGTTGGATCAGCGTGTCCACATCGCTTCCGTCATGCGGATATATGGCGACGCCGATACTCGCTGTCACGGCCAATTCGTGAATGGAGTAGTAAAAAGGTTCGCGGAACCGGGCAAGAAGATGATCGGCGAAGTTTCTTACTTCGTCGGGATGGCCGATATCCGTAAGCATGATCAAAAATTCGTCTCCGGCATAGCGGGCGGCAGTCGTCGTGCCGGAGACGAAAGATTTCATTTTATCGCCGATGGAAGCGAGCAACCGGTCTCCCGCATGATACCCCAGCGTATCGTTAATGATTTTAAAACGGTCCGCATTGATGAAAATGACAGCCAACATCGCATGGTTCATCCGCGCTTTTGTCAACTCTTCGTTCAATCGGTCGAAAAACAAAAAACGGTTCGGCAGCCGGGTCAGGGCATCGTGATAAGCCATATGCACGATTTGTTGTTCCACCGCCTTTTGTTCCGTCTTCAGATAAGGCGGAACGGCGGGTTCCCTATGGCCGCCGGCGGCATCATAAGCGCTTGCATGATTCAAGTTGACAAGGCTGGAATTGTCCAGGAGCCGAAAACCTTCATCAAAGAGCCACTTTTCCAGACTTTCCAAAGACAGATCCAGGAAATATTGAGTTTCCGCAGTATGTACAAGGTACTGTTTTTCGTTGAGTTGATCGATTTTCACCACGTCAGCCGCATCGATGTTCATGATTTCGGATCCTTGTTTACCGTCGATTGTTACTGGAATTTTCCGCATAGGTGAATCAGCTCCGTAAGGTAAATAAAGGCAACCCCGATTGGACAAGCCTGGTTTCCCGCATCGCCAAGCCTCACGATATTAAATATATAGTAATCAACATTTTTCTAATGTACAAGTCGAATTTTGTCTATAAATGATGAATTGCCGGTCCGCTTGCGCTTACTTGCGGCCGGTTCATGCGCGGGGTATCATGAAAGTGATGCAACATGAAACCGGTTTAACATGAGTTTCCCATCGCAGTTGTGTACCGCGGAAGGGTGAAAAATTTCAGTGAGAGGTGAAATACGGTAGTGAGGGCCATTCAATTAAGAAACTTGCATCGCAAGCCGGAAATTGCGCTCGCCGATTTGCCCCGGCCGTCGATTGCCCGGCCTGATGAAGCGCTGGTGCGCGTGCTTTGTGTAGGGCTCGATGGAACGGACAGGGAAATCATGACCGAACAGTACGGGGTGCCGCCGGAAGGCGAAACGGCCATGACGATCGGCCACGAGTCGCTGGGAGTCGTCGAGGAGGCGGGCGCGGATAGCGGGCTTTCGCCGGGCGATTTGGTCACCGCCCTCGTGCGGCGTCCCTGCCGGGATCCCCATTGCGTCAATTGCCGCAACGGCCGTTCCGATTTTTGCCAGACGGGGACGTATACCGAACGCGGCATTCAAGCGGCTCACGGTTATATGGCGGAGTACTACGTGGAAGAGTCCCGTTATTTGGTGAAAGTTCCGGCCGATTGTCTGGATTTCGGCGTTCTGGCCGAACCGCAAAGCGTCGTGGAAAAAGTGTGGGAACAGGTTACGCGCATACAGCAGCGTCTGATTTGGGAGCCGGTCACGGCGGTCGTCTTGGGATCCGGCCCGTTGGGCCTTCTGGCCGCCGCGACATGCCGCATTCTCGGACTGGATACGTATGTCTGGTCCAAAGGAGGGGCCGACACCCCGCAAGCGCGCTGGATTGCGGAAATCGGCGGACATTACCGGGAAGCGAATGCCCGGCGGGAGGGCGCCCCTGCCGATCTGAAGGATTTTGTACGGAAAAACGGGATTCGTCCGGATCTGATGATGGATTGCACCGGATTCAGCCCCCTTGCCTTCGAAGCGATGGAAGTGTTGGCGCCCAATGGCATTCTCGCGTTGCTCGGGGTGACGCCGGGACAGAGAAAGGCCGAGATTCCTTCCGATTGGCTCAACCTGCAAATGGTGCTGCAAAACAAATGCATCATCGGATCTGTAAACGCTTCCCGAAAACATTTCGAAACGGGCATTTACCGGCTGAGGCGAATAGAAAACCAATATCCGGGTTTGTTGAAACGGATGCTGACCGACCGCTACCGGATGGAAGAAGTGCCCCAACTGGATTTTGCGCGGATTTCCGTGAAAGCGGTCGTCGACGTTGTGCCCCGCGAACAGTGGCCGAGCCTTGTGAGATTCGGCGGGGAGGAAGTGCGGTACAGCTTTTCGGTGTAATGGCCTGTACGGTTCACTGGGAACAGTCAAACCGTTCTTTGCCCTGTCTCATCAACCGGTATTCGGTCGGAGAGCAGCCGTACCATTTTTTGAACTGTTTGGAAAAATAGAGCGAATCGGCAAAGCCCACGGATGCGGCGACTTGCTCGATGGTCAACGGTTCGTGAAGCAGCAGCTTGGCCCGTTCCATGCGGATTTTAAGCAAAAATTTCATTGGGGACATGCCGGTTTGCCGCTTGAACATTCTGGACAAATGGGTGCGGTGATAGCCGAGCGCTTGCGCCATATTTTCGATGGATACCGGTTGGGAGTACTGCAGCGTCAGCCAACGGATGGCCTGCTCGATTTGCCGTTGCGCCCCTGTAGCCGTCTCGTTTTGGCGCGGTTTGCAATCCGGTAGGCCGGCGGCGTATTCGGCGAGCACGAGTCGCAGATAACCGCTGGAACTTAAATCGCAATTCGGCCTGGCTTCCCGCAAAATGTGCTCGATCCGGTGAAAGAGCGCCGCCAGCCGTTTTTTGTTCCCCGTGTGGACAACCGGCGAATGGGGGGAGATGCCGAGGGTGCTGAGCAGCTGATCGGCCCGGTCCCCTTTGAATCCGATCCACCGGTATTTCCAGGGGTTATGCTCATCCGAAGCGTAACTGACCAGTTCCCCGGGAAAAATGTAAAAGCTGGAACCGCCCGTCAGGCGGTACTCTCTTCCCATGCAGCGGAACGTCCCTTCGCCGGATAATACGAAATGAAGAAGGTGATAGTCCAGTATTTGCGGGCCGACTTTGTGCAACGGCGCGGTTTGCGCGTGGCCTGCGAACAGCACGGTCAATTCGCCTTTGCCGGGAAAAGGGTTAATCGCCACGGAATGGGTTACGGTGCGCATCATTGTCACGATCCTTTCAAAAAGTAAGCGGATTTCAGTATTGATTTCTTCCCTCCGATCGTGGATGATGAGGAAGAGATGTCCAAGAAATTGCCCGATGGGCGCATTACCGGGAAAAAGGAGAAGAACGCATATGAATTGGAATCGTTTTCTGCGCGAAAACGGCCTGATCTGGGCTTGGGCTGTCGCTTTGGTCGCCACGCTGGGAAGTTTGTACTTCTCCGAAGTGATGAAGTTTTTTCCGTGCAAATTGTGCTGGTATCAACGCATTCTCATGTATCCCCTCGTGCTGCAATTGGGGATTGCCGCCGTGCGAAAAGACTACAGACAAACGATCTATGTGTTGCCGGCGTCGATCTTGGGCGCCTGCGTTTCCCTATATCATATCTTAATACAAAAGACCGGCTTGTTTAAAGGGGGAGGCGAGTCCTGCGGCCCGATTCCGTGCGATATCGAATACATCAACTGGCTTGGTTTTATCACCATTCCCGTGATGGCATTTACGGCTTTCATCCTTATCACCGTTTTGTGTTTCGCCGTTTTGCGGGCGGCGAGAAACGGATAACATACTACATTATTCCATATGGAAGTGGTTTGTCTCCATAGTCTTCCTCCATCCGAAAGGCGTATATTTTGGGTGATAGGAATCTGCATAAATCGCAGGGATAAGGAGGATTTCACGGCATGTCGAAAATAACGTTTCTCGGGGCGGGCAGTTCGGTCTTTGCCAAAAATGTGCTGGGGGATGTGATGCTGACTCCGGCGCTGCAAGGGTTTGAACTGGCATTGTATGATATTGACGAACAACGCCTGAAAGATTCTGAAAACATGTTGAACAACCTGAAGGAGACATGCGGCAGCAAATGCGCCGTGAAGGCGTACAGAGACCGGAAGGAGGCGTTGCGGGGCGCCAAATATGTCGTGAACGCCATTCAGGTCGGCGGTTACGATCCTTGCACGATCACCGATTTCGAAGTTCCGAAAAAATACGGCTTGCGGCAAACGATTGGCGACACGGTCGGCATTGGCGGCATTTTCCGCAGTCTCCGCACGATTCCGGTTATGCTCGACTTCGCCAGAGATATTCAGGAAGTTTGCCCCGATGCGTGGTTTTTGAATTATACGAATCCGATGGCGGTATTGACCAATGTGATGATCACGGACGGCGGCGTGAAAACTGTCGGACTTTGCCACAGTGTGCAAGTGTGCGTTCCCCATCTGTTTAAAAGCCTGGGAATGGATCCGACGGGCGTGCAAAGCAAAATTGCCGGCATCAACCATATGGCCTGGCTGCTTGAGGTGACGAAGGACGGACAGGATCTGTATCCGGAAATTAAACGGCGGGCGGCGGAAAAGCAGAAGGAAAAGCACAACGATATGGTGCGTTTTGAGCTGATGCTGAAATTCGGCTATTACGTCACGGAATCCTCCGAACACAATGCCGAGTATCATCCGTATTTTATCAAGAAAAATTATCCCGAATTCATCGAGCGGTTTAATATTCCCCTCGACGAATATCCGCGCCGTTGCATACGGCAGATCGAAAGATGGAAAACGATGCGCGATGAACTTGTGAACAACAAAAATCTGACACATACGCGCACTCACGAATACGCTTCCTACATTTTTGAGGCAATGGAAACGAATCAGCCGATCAAGATCGGCGGAAATGTGATGAACACGGGATTAATCACCAATCTGCCCCAGGATGCGTGTGTCGAAGTGCCCTGTCTGGTCGACGCGAGCGGTGTGACCCCGACATATGTCGGCGACCTGCCGCAGCAGTTGGCGGCGTTGAACCGGACGAACATCAATACGCAACTGATGACGATCGAAGCGGCCCGGACTTTGAAGAAAGAAGCGATCTACCAGGCGGCGTTCCTCGATCCGCACACATCGGCGGAACTTTCGCTGGACGATATCGTCAAACTGTGCGATGATCTGATCGAAGCGCACGGGGACTGGTTGCCCAAATTCAAATGACCGCTTGAAAGGCGCCCCGCCGTACATACGGCATGCGGGCGCTTTTTTGCGCGGTGCGGCAAATTTGTTTCGTGAAAAGGATTTTCCGGAAAAATGTCGAATAAAACAACAGCGGTTGACCGGCCGGATCCGGCCGGGGACGTTTTTGCGGTGATGTCTCCCTTTGCGCCGCAGCCGAAGCAGGAGGGAAAATGTGTGAAGAAGTATGCGATGATGGGTTCAGCCATTCTTTTGGTTTGCTGCCTTCTGGCGGCTTGTGCGGCGGATTCCGGCGGAAAGCCGGCGCCGGACGGACCGCAGCGGTCGTCTGCGGCTCAACCTGGCCGTCAAGATTCTTTTCCCCCCGCTGAGGGGATTGCCCAAGGAACGGACCGGCCGGAGAGCGCCGATGATGCCGGACCGTCCCTGCCACAGCCGGCGGACGGCACCAATGGAACCGGCGGGAACGATGAGGAACTCCCCGCTCCCGGCAAGCCGGCGGCCACGAAGCCCGCTGCGGATATCCCTTCGGCCACGGCGGCGCAAAGTACATATCATTTGTCCTCGTCCGGAGAAAGTCCGGATGACAGCCGCAAACCGTTATCATGGTACTACATGAAGAAAAAGAAGGGGGAAGTTCCCGGTTTCCCCGGTGATACGAAGCGGTTTAAGGAAACGGATAAAGTCTTGTGGGTGGGCACGGGAAAAAAAGTGTATCTTACCCTGGACAACGGGGGACCGATGGGAGATACGGACAAGCTGTTGAAAGCGTTGCGGGATAACGACGTGAAAGCCAACTTTTTTATCGCCGGCTACAATATGAAGGCCCATCCGGATTTTGTGAGGACATTGGCGGAAGAAGGCCACCTGATCGCCAATCATTCGATGAGCCACAAAGACTTCACGGAAATGACCGACGAACAGATCAGGAAGGAAATTACGGATTACGAGGAGCTGTATAAAGAAATTACCGGCAAAGACATTGAGAAGTTTTTCCGTTTTCCATACGGCAGGTACAATTTGCATATTCTCAGCCTGGTTTCGCAAATGGGATATACTTCCGTATTTTGGTCGACGGCCATGCGCGATTGGGAACCGAGGGAAAACGGCGCTGACGATCCGTATAACGACATCATGAACAATTTGCACGACGGCAACATCATTCTTATGCATCAAGGTTCCAAGGAAAATATCGAAGCGTTGGACCGTATCATCAAAAGCGTGAAAGAAGCCGGATACGAATTTGCCTTGTTAACCGATATTCAACCGCCGGAGCGGAAATAGACGTTCAAACCGTTTGGCGGAAGTTACCTTTTTCCCGACACGCTCATAATGTATGGTTAGGGAGATTAAATCAGGAGAAAAGGAAGCGAGTTTACGTGCAGCAAGCGATAGCGGTATTGGATTCAGGTGTGGGAGGACTTACGGTTGTCAAGGAAATTATGCGTCAGCTTCCTCGGGAAAAAATCATTTACTTTGGAGATACCGCACGGAGTCCCTATGGACCGAGGCCTGCGGTTGAAGTCAAAATGTTCACGCGGCAAATCGTCGCTTACTTGCTTCAGTTCAAACCGAAAATGATTGTGATTGCTTGCAATACAGCGACTGCTGTGGCCTTAAACGATATCCGCGAAATGACGGAAATCCCCGTGGTCGGCGTCATCCACCCCGGGGCGCGGGCGGCGATCAAAGTGACCCGCAACGGCGTGATCGGCGTGATCGGAACCGAAGGAACGATTAACAGCAAATCGTACGAGCAGGCTCTTGAAAGCATTTCCCCCCATCTTGAGGTCCACAGCCTCGCTTGCCCGTTGTTGGTTCCCCTGGTTGAACGGGGATTGTTCGATACGGAGGAAGTGAGAGAGACGGTCTACCAATCTTTGCGGCCGCTTTTGGATACGAACATCGATTGTCTGATCCTGGGATGCACTCATTATCCCTTTCTGGAACATGTCATCCAATCGGTTGTCGGACCGGATATTACGCTGATCAGTTCCGCCGACGAAACGGCGCGGGAAGTCAGCACGATTTTGTACCACCGCGACATGTTGGCCCGTTCCGATGAGATTCCGGTCCATCAGTTTTTCTGCAGCGGCGACCCCGTCATTTTCCAGCGCATAGCGCATAGGTGGCTGGGCAATCAGATCAGAGTGTTTCCTGTCGTCTGGCAGGTTCCGAACATTATGTGAAAGGGTAAAATGATCGGGCTTCCGATCATTTTTTTTGCGATCTCCACATACGATTAGAACGTGATCTCAAGTGATCCGTCCCGCAGCCGGCCGCCGGCGGGATCACGACGTTTTTAGCAAAGTGCGCGAAAGGAGGCCTGCCAATGACGTATCCTTATGTTGTTCAAAAGGGCGATACCTTGTACCGCATTGCCCGCCGTCATGCGATAAATTTGCAAGCTTTAATCTCAGCCAATCCGCAATTGAGGGATCCTTCCCGGATCGTCCCGGGTCAGGTGATCTATATTCCGGTAAGATCGCCGAATTTGTATGTGATTCAGGCGGGAGACACCTTTTATGAAATAGCCAGGCGGTTTAATATCTCGTTAAACGATCTTCTGTTGGCCAATCCGGGCGTTGATCCGCGCAGGCTGCGCGTCGGGCAAACCATTGTTCTCCCGGTCAGCAAAGGCATGAACGTCGTCGATGCAACCGTTCCATACGGCTACGCCGAAATGCAGGAAGATTTGGCCGTATTGAAGCAAATTTATCCGTTCCTGGAATCGGGCGACATCGGGGAAAGCGTTCTCGGCCGAAAAATTCCGGCTGTCCGGATCGGCAAGGGATCAAGGCAAGTCCATTACAACGGATCGTTCCATGCGAACGAATGGATTACGACACCGTTGTTGATGAAGTTTCTGGAAGATTACGCCAGAGCGTATACGGGAGACGGAATGCTGCGCGGAAGAAACGTGAAGGAATTGTACGACCGGACGTCGCTGTGGATGGTCCCCATGGTGAATCCCGACGGCGTGGAACTTGTCCTGCAAGGGGTGAATCCGGACAACCCTTATTATGAGCGCCTTCTGGAATGGAACAACGGGTCGCTTGACTTCTCGCGGTGGAAAGCGAATATTCGGGGCGTGGACTTGAATGACCAGTTTCCGGCCCATTGGGAGGAAGAGAAGGAACGCCGAGGGGCGCTCGGTCCGGGACCGCGCGATTATCCGGGAACAGCCCCGCTGACCGAGCCGGAAGCGATCACCATGGCCGATTTTACGCGGAACAATGATTTCCGTTTGGTCATTGCGTTTCATACGCAGGGGAAGGAAATTTACTGGAATTACCGGGGATTGGAACCGCCGGAATCGCTGGAAATCGCCAGGCGGTTTGCCGAAGTCAGCGGTTACAGGCCGGTTGAACTTACGGGCAGCGACGCTGGGTATAAAGACTGGTTTATTCAGGAGTACCGCCGCCCCGGTTTTACCGTCGAATGCGGTATGGGGACCAACCCGTTGCCGATCGAGCAATTTCCGGAGATTTACGATGATGTGATCGGAATCATGTTGGAAGGACTGGCAGCGGCAATACGCTTAACCGGCTAATAGGCTGAAACCGGCACCAGGATGAACCGGCAATGATGGCAATTTTGTTAACTTGCGCATCTTCTTTCCAACCTAAGCGGCAATAAGTTAAAATAGGGGAAGAAAAACTGCCTGAACTTGAGAATGGAGAGGACATGGCGTTGTCAACGTTGTCAGTCGATATGCTGTACTGGTCCTTTATGGGAGTCGCTTTCATCGTTACAGGAATCGTCGGCATTACGATTATGCTGCTGACACAAAAGATAGGCAAAGCGTTTTGGTGGTCGCTGGCCGTCAACGCGCTCATTTTCATAGCGGCTTCCGTCTGGTATTACCAAATTTCTGATGCGCCTTTCCGGCATACGCTGGGCCGGTTGTTGTTCTATGTCATCGCCTTTATCAATATCGAAGTGCTTATCGGGTTCGCCCTTCTGACGTTGAGAAAAAATCATGATTCTTGACTGTGCCGATCAGAATTCTTCATCGGGGGGGCGAATCCAACGCTGCAAATATCCTTGGTTCCACAGCTCTTTGACCGTAATGACAAGGATCGGCGAAAGAATAAGCCCGGCAATCCCAAACAGAGATAACGAGATAATCATGAAAGACAACATCGTAAACGCCGAGACCCCCAACGAGTCCCCGGTGATTTTCGGTTCCATAATTTGTCTGACGATGATCACTAACGCCAGCAATACGGCCAGGCAAATGGCCAAGGTGGTATTTCCGGTAAACAACAGGTAAACAATCCAGGGTAGGAATAACGTGGATACGCCCAGCAATGGCAAAAGGTCGAACAGAGCAGCCAACAGGGAAATGGAAAACGCATTCTTTACGCCAAGAACGAGCAAGGCGGCAAAAATGACAATAAAGGTGATGCTGATCAGTTTCAATTGCGCTTTCAGATAACTGATGATCCCTTTAAATACGTTATCCTTGAGAAAATAGAACGCCAGCTTGAACGTTTTCGGCGTTTTTTCCTGCGCCAGCTTTTTCCACGTCTCGATTTCTATGCTAAGGAAATAAGCGAGAATGATGCCAATGGCAAAATTGACAACAAATGTGGAAACCGACGTTAACTTCGTAAACAGCCACGTTAAAAAACCGACGGCGATCGCAGCCGCCCTTTCGGCTATGTTCCCGGAATATTCTTTGATTTTTAGCACAATGTCTTCCGTCAGAGGGAGAGTTTCCAATCTTTGCTGCAAGATTTCAATATTGAGGACAATCTGTTCTTGCAAGGTGTCGGCATACTCCGGTATTTTCAGCGCAATATTGTGAATCTGGACGGTAAAAATGACCCCGATGCCGATTAATGAGCCTAAGATAATGAGTATGAACATGAGGGTTGAAACGGCTGAGGCCAGAGATTTTTTCATCCCCCGTTTATGGAGAAACCGGGCCAAAGGCTCTATCACCATATAGATGATGAAGGCCAGAAAAATGGGGGCGGCAATCCGGTATAAATAGCTGAAAAGCAACATGAACAAATAAATGGTGATGACGATTAAGGCGATGTCGAAAATCGTCTTATAATATTTTTTATAGAAAGATATCAACGAAATATTCACCCCGTATTTGAACCGGCCGAACCGACCGGCCGCTTTTTTCAATCCGGATTCAGTCCATCAGGGGCGGTCATTGCTCCGTCAAAATCAACGGACCTTCCGAGGTTATGGCGATGGTATGCTCATATTGGGCCGAGAGGCTTCCATCCACCGTACGCGCCGTCCATCCGTCCGCGTCGATTTTTGAATGGTAAGAACCGATGTTAATCATAGGCTCTATGGTAATCACCATCCCCTCTTTTAACCGCATCCCTTTTCCCGCCGGGCCATAATGGGGCACTTGCGGTTCCTCTTCATGGATTTGCCGGCCGATGGCATGTCCGCAAAAATCGCGCACGACGGAATAACCGAGACTTTCCGCATAAGATTGGATGGCGTGGGAAATATCCCCAATGCGGTTTCCTATTACGGCTTTTTCGATTCCCCGGTATAAACATTCCTTGGTGACTTCCAATAACCGCGCGGCTTCCGGAGAAATGTTCCCCACCGCATAGGTCCACGCGGAGTCGGCCAGCCAACCGTTTAAATTGACTACAAAATCTATGGTGACAATGTCGCCTTCTTTCAAAGGCTCTTTGCTGGGAAATCCGTGGCAAATCACATCATTGACCGAAGCGCAGGTGGCAAACGGGTAACCGTGGTAACCTTTCTGTTCCGGTATAGCCCCATGGTCCAAAATATACTGCTCCACAAACTGGTCGATTTCCCAAGTGGTTACCCCCGGGCGGATCCGTTTGGCTACTTCACGATGACATGAGGCCAAAATTTCTCCCGCTTTTTTCATCATCGCGATCTGTTCTTTTGTTTTCAAAATAACCATCAATCCGTTCCTCACTTCCAAGTTGTTGCCTTTCATTACCAACTTAAAGTATATATTAAAACAAAACGGAAACAAGTGCAAAACACAGTCCCCTATTGCGGATTTTAGGAAGCCGATTGCCATGGGCGAGGCTGTTCCGTTACAATAGGAACGAATCGATTTGCCATGACAGGAGTTGAAACCGTTGAAATGCAAAATTAGCCGCAATGCCGCAAAAGTAATTCAAAAACGTCTGGAAGAGGAAGAAAATAAACAATTGAAATTGCGCGTATATGTCACGCACAAACATGGGGATCATGCCCATTACGGCATGAAACTGGATTTGCCTACGGAAAATGACGAAGTCGTGATGACCGATAAACAGATTGAAGTGATCCTGGACAAAAACGAACCTTTTCTGGACGGAGTGCGTATCGATTATTTTTACTTGCCGAGAGAAGGTTTTGTCATTACGAATCCCGGCAAAAAGAATCACGGAGATCATTAGACGCCGTTTCGTTATTTCTGCCTCCCCGATTTGGCCGCACACTCCCGGGCCGTTTCTCATATGCTGCAACTGTAACCATAGGCTTGTGGTTTTGTAATAAAGATTTGCGATTCAAAAACAAAACAAAACAAAGGCTCGCGGTTCGGATTTTTCCAGAGACTGCGATTGGGAAGGTTTCTGAATGATCTATATGAGAAACCAGGAAGAGGTGTGGTTAGAACCCAAATTTTGGCTGCAAATATTAGGCGATCACGCGAGATTCATAGAGAATTCGCTAGCTCCGGAAGAGGGTACGGAAATAGAGCGGGCGAAGGCGTTTATCCGGATTTTTGACGAGTTGTTGGCAAGAGCCCGTAACGGAATGGAAACTGTACTACCCGACCCGTTCAATAAAACGGTGTACGACCGCGTCATCGAATTCCGCCAGTTCAAGCTGCATTTGCTTAAGCGCCACTTGACCGGAAAATTGGCGACGAGCTTGCCTGCCACATTTTATCACCATATGGTAAACGAACTAGAGGAATATGGACAGGTAGAACTGGAGATGCTGCTGTTCATGGAATTCCTCGAAGAGCTGAAACAGATGGGGTTAAAAGCGGAAGAACTCGGTTCCCTTACCCCCTTGATGGCTGACCATATGGCTCGTGAAGCATGTTATTATTTAATGAAGCTGTCGCAAGTATCGGAAGTCCAGCGACCCGAATGCGACCCTGCGAAGCGAAGGGTTGAAACCTAGTGCTGGATGGCAGAACAATGATGCGGACTGGCGGAGTGAATTACAGGGACAGATTGAATTTGCGGACGACTACAAAAGTGCGGTTTGGCGGAGCGAATCCTTGATGACAATCCAACGTCATTTGATCCGCTCCGCTTCTTATGCTTATGATTGTTGTTTTTCCAAGGCGGCTTTCAACGCTTCGCCAAGGCTGTTGGTTAACGTCACATTGTCGCTGTATTTGCGGATTAATTGTTGGCTGGCTTTGCGGGTTAAACTTGAAGATCCGTTGCCGTCAAGCATTTCGATAATGTTGCAAGGTCTGCATTGGGCGTATTTTCCCGCTTTGCCTTCATGGATTTCCATCCGTTTATGGCATTGCGGACACCGCTTATTGGAAAGCGGGGGATCGGCGGGCTGGCGGTGGCCGCAGGCGTGATCGGGACAAACGAGCATACGGCCTCGTTTGTTTTTAATTTCCAGCAGGTATTGCCCGCAAGCGGGGCATTTCGTCTTGGTAACGTTATGAGGCTTGTATACTGCCGTACTGGACTTGATTTCCCGGACAAGCCGCACGGTTTGCTCGCGTATGCCCGCCAGAAACCGCTCCATATTTCCCTGTCCTCTGGCAATCCGCTCCAGTTCCGTTTCCCACTTGGCTGTCAGTTCAGGCGACCTGAGTTCTTCGGATGCGAGTTCGATCAGTTGCAAACCTTTTTCTGTGGGAGCCAGATGGTTCCCTTGACGCTCGATCGTATCGGTAGAAATTAATTTTTCAATAATTTCGGCGCGCGTTGCCGGGGTTCCCAAGTTATGTTTTTCCATCTGCGACAATAGCGTCGCCTCGGTGTACCTGGCCGGCGGTTTGGTGGCATGGCTGCGTTGGATGCAACGCAAGTTGGGAAGAATGGCCCCCGGTTGCACGTCGGGCAAGAGCTGCATGGCCAGTTCGTGTTCCGCATCTTCCCGCGTGTCATCTTCCGCGCAGTAACCTGCGCCGTACACTTCTTTCCAGCCCGCCTCGGCAACCCTTTTTCCGCGGGCGTAAAGTTGTTCTCCCGCAGCATCGATGGCCACCGTTGTTTCATGGTATCGATGCGCCGGATAGAAGAGGGCGATAAAACGCCTGGCGATGAGGTCAAACAGTTTCCGCTCATCGTGGTTGAGGGCGTTTGGCTGCAACCGTTGTTCGGTCGGAATAATGGCGTGATGATCGGTTACTTTGCTGTCGTTGACGATCCGCTTGCCGACCGCAAGCGGTTTTCGCAAAAGCGGTTGAATCAAAGCGGCATAAGGTCCGACAGCGATACTTTCCAGCCGGCCTTGCAGCGTTGGGATCATGTCCGTTGTCAGGTAGCGGGAATCGGTGCGCGGATAGGTGACCAGCTTGTGGTGTTCATAGAGCCGTTGCAAAACCGAAAGAGTACGTTTCGCGGAAAAGCCGAAACGCCGGTTGGCATCGCGCTGCAATTCCGTCAAGTCGTATGCGAGCGGAACGGCTTCCTGTTTTTCCACGGATTTCACATGGACGATTTTCGCCGGCTTGCCCTGCAATTTTTGGCGGAGCATTTCCGCTTTCTCCATCTGGAAAATCCGGCTGTCCCCGTTGCCGGAATCCCGCCAGAGCGCTTTGAACGAACCAAAGTCGCATTCAAGCGTCCAATACGGAACCGGCCGGAAACGCCGGATTTCTTCCTCCCGTTCAATAATCATCGCCAAGGTGGGCGTCTGCACGCGGCCGGCAGCCAACTGGGCGTTGTATTTGCTGGTAAGGGCCCGCGTTACGTTCAAACCGATGAGCCAGTCCGCTTCAGCGCGGCATACGGCCGATTGGTACAACGGGTTGTAATCGGTTCCCGGCCTCAATTTACGAAATCCTTCCTGGATGGCCTTGTCGGTTTGCGAAGAAATCCATAGCCGTTTGAACGGCTTTTTCCACCGGATTTTCTCCATAATCCAACGCGCGACCAGTTCGCCTTCTCTCCCCGCATCGGTTGCGATGATCAACTCACCGAGATCTTGCCTTTTGGAAAGGCGTTCAATGGCCCGAAACTGGTGACTCGTTTCCTTGATCACTTTCAGTTTCATCCGTTCGGGCAAAATAGGCAGGTCTTCCAGCCTCCATGTTTTATATTGCGGATCGTAATCTTCCGGTTCGGCCAGCGTCACCAAATGGCCAAGCGCCCAGGTGACCACATATTGCTGGCCTTCGATATGACTTTTATGCTTTTGCGTGCAGCCGAGAACGCGCGCGATTTCTTTGGCTACGCTCGGTTTTTCGGCCAATACGAGTGCTTTCATCTTGTTCTCCTTCTTGCTGTAGTTTTTTATTTTTATTATTGTAACACGGGGAAACAAGGTTTTCTACGCGGCAGTGCGGCCCGAACCGGTTCGGCAGAAACAGAAGCCCTGTCGGGGGCCGATCAGGTTATCAATGCGTTTTCGCGGCTACAATGGTATAATCGACATGACCCGCAATGTTTGCGGGAACGTTCATGAAGGGATTGTCCGTGAAGGATCGTTCATAAAGGGACCGTTCATGAAGGAACGGTCCGTGAAGGATTGTTCATGAAGGAACCGTCCATGAAGGAACGTCCATGAAGGGATCGTTCATGAGGAAATGTCCATGAAGGGAACGTCCACGAGACGATTGCGGGACGATCGCAAACAAAAAAACGGTATTTACAAAAAGGGAGGATCGGCCATGAGCGGACATGATGTGGAGCAATACCTGGATTCTCTTTACGCGGAAGATCCGGATCTGAAAAGGGTGGAAGAAGGGATACGGGCAAACGGTATGCCGGATATTTCCATCGAACCGGCATATGGGCGGCTGTTGACATTGCTCGTAAAAATGTCGGGGGCCAAACAAGTGCTGGAAATCGGCGCATTGGGAGGCTACAGCGGAATATGCCTGGCAAGGGGGCTTCAGCCGGGCGGGAAACTGACGTCCCTGGAGATTCAGCAGGCATATGCCGATTTGGCCATGCAACATCTGACAGCGGCAGGTTTGGGAGACAAGGTCGAATATCGCGTCGGTCCCGCTTTGGACAGTTTGGCGCAATTGGAAAGGGAAGGGCGGAGGTTCGATTTGTTTTTCATTGACGCCGACAAAGGGAACTATCCGAACTATCTGGAATGGGCGCTCAAACTCGGCAATCCCGGGGCCTTGATCGTGGGGGACAACGCGCTGTTGCAAGGCCGAACGGCCGATCCGGAAAATCGCGCTCCTTCCGTACTGGCCATGCGCGAGTTTAACCGGCGCATCGCCAGCGATCCGCGTCTGGACAGCACATTGCTGCCCGCATACGACGGTTTGGTGATCGCCCGCATCAAAGACTAGCGCAATGCCTTAACGGTCCCGACCGCTTCCGGATTGCCGTTTGTTTCACAAAAAAGCGCACCCGGCGCACCCTTGTCCGCTTTTCGCAGCCTTTGAATCTGTTTCTACATGGCGGTTTGTTTTCCCGTTGGTTTGCCGGACAACATTTTCATCACCCATAGCGCATTGACGGCGAACAGGCATGCGGACAAAATGAAAATTCCCTGAATGTGGATCACGCCTGAAAGAGCGCCGCCGAGAACCGGGCCGGTCAAGTTGCCGAGGCTGAGGGCGCTCTGGTTAAAACTGTAGGCTCTTGCTTCCATGCCGTCGGGCGTATGTTTGCGGATCAGAGCGTTGACCGAAGGCAGAAGGCCTCCCAAAAACATGCCGAACAGAAAACGGGCCGTCATGAGTTGCCAAATTTGCGTTACGAAGGCTTGCGGGACGGAAGTGAGGGCCGCACCCAGCAATGAAGCGAACAAAATGCGCTCGAAACCGATTTTGTCCCCAAGCCTGCCGAGAAGGGGAGAAGCGGCCATATTGGAAAAACCGGTTATGGCCGTCACCAGCCCCGCATAGAAAGCGAGCAAGGCATCCTGGCCGTGCAGTTCCTGCACGAACAGCGGAATGAGCGGCATGGTGCTGAGCAAGGCAAACTGAATCAACAGGGTAACCGTGAACAGAGCCGGAAGTTGACGGATCTTGCTCAATTGCACGAACCCTTTGATGATGGAAATTTGCGGTTGTTTCGCCGCTTTGGCCGCATTGAATTTTTCTTTGACGAACAACAGCGCCAACAGCGAAGCCATAAACAGCAGCGATCCGGTGATGTAGAAAATCGGGCGGTATCCTACCCAACCTGCGAGCAGGCCGCCCATTAAAGGCCCGAGAATCGTTCCGGCCACCCCTCCGGATTGCAGGATACCCATGGCAAAACCTGTGCGTTCCCGGGGAACGGTGGCGGAGATCAATGAAACGGCCGCAGGGTTAAACCCGGCAATCGTCCCGTTTAACAGGCGCAGGAAAAACAACCACCACGGATTGGCGGCGAATCCCATTAATCCGATACAGACGGCCATACCGAACCCTGAGCGCAGCAGCATGATTTTGCGGCCGCGCTTGTCCGCGACTTTTCCCCAGATAGGCTGAAAAATGAAGGAAGTAATAAAGTTGGCGGAGAAAATCAGGCTTGCCCACAAGGCTACCTGGTGCGTGTCGGTAACGCCTAATTCCTGCAAGTAGAACGGGAGAAACGGGCTAATCATCGACATGCCGGCCATAACGAAAAATTGCCCGAAGAAAAGCACGGCTAAATTCAGTTTCCAATTGACCACCTTGACCAACGTTTCTCGTCCTTTCCGGCAGCGAATTCAACCGGGGTTTCGCTGCAACGCCTTTGCCCTGTCTATCTTTTGCCGCCATCTATTCTTATGCCGCCGTCTATGCTGCCTTCCCATCTGTGCCAGCCTTCCGACCCCGGTTCTTAAGTCATCCTCCGGCCGATACGGACCCCGATTTTGAAGGTTTCCGAATCCCCCATAAAAATGACAGCAGGGCTGCAACGAACGCTGCCGCGCCGCCTAAATAAAACCCTCCCGCCAGTCCGGTTACGGCATTGATTCCGCCAGCCACGAAAGGGCCGGCGAACATGCCGGCGGAATAGATCGCCTGATAAAACCCCATGGCGGTAGCCCGGAGTTTCGTTTCGAACGGTTCGAGCACCATACTTAAGAACAGGGGAAAATATAATCCCTGGAACCATCCGTTGAACATTTGGGTGACGGCTAATGCCTGGAAGTTGGGCAACAACGGAATGCACGCCGTACATATGGCCGCTCCGATGAAGCCGACCAGCAGCGTCGGCCAGATGCCGATCCGCGGAACAAGCCATTGGCCGGATGTAAGCGAAGCCAGCCCATGCGGAATCATAAAGGCGAATACGAGCAAACTCAATTGCCCCGGGGTCGCCCCGAGGTTGACCGCATGCGAAGGAGTGTATCCGAACATCGTGATGAACAACACGCTGTGCGCCAGGACCGATAATACGGATACTTTAATCAGGCGGGATTCCCGCACGACGTTTTGGATATCTTGAATCCGGATCGGATCGCGGTCCACCCCATGCCGGGGTTCCTTAATGCCAAGCGCCAGAACGAGTCCGAGAAACCCGGCCGCGGCGCCCGCCCAAAACGTCGCCTTCCATCCCCACATATCGGTCAAGTAACCGCTTAAACCCATGGCAATCAATTGGCCGCAGACGGTCATGAAGCTGATTTGGCTCATGGCCCTTGTCGTTTGTGCTTTGGCAAAATATCCGGCATAAAGCACGGTAAAAGCGACCCATGTGGAGGCGGAGACGCCGGCGATCGACCTGGCGGCCAATGCCCACCCCAATCCCGGAAGCACCGCAAACATGAAACAGCTGAGTGCGCCGGTCAACATCCCTAATAGGATATACGGTTTGCGCACTTTCATGCGATCCGAGGCGATGCCGAGCGGCAAACGGAGCAATAATTGAACGAAACCGTAACTTCCCAAAACGATCCCGGCAAACATATAACCGGAATCCAACGAATCAAGATAGGGGGATAAAATGGGGATATACGTGTACAGAGCCGCCCAGTAAAGGACGGTCACGGTTAGAAACAGTACGTGGTCCCGTGCGGTTGCGGTAATTGCAGGTTCGTCTTTTAACATAACCAATTTCTCCAGCTTTCTTTGTTGAAGTTTTTTCTTTCGGAACTAGTCCGGTTCTTCCTGTTCATTTAATACTGTAAAACATTTCGGCAGAGAAAGCGATGGCGAAAATGGTGCGGGAAAAGCGGTGATTTGCCTTATCCACGGTTTCCCGCGGACAAAAGCGTGATTTCCTTACATTTTGTCACCATTTATCTCTTGTCGGTTCGGAAGAAACAAATATTTGCCAGCACATAAACTAAGCGGAAAAGGGGAACCTAAAGGTTGGATGAAAATGAACCATATAATGAGGAGTGAACATGATGCCGTTCGGAGCGCACGAAACAATGGAAGTGCACGAAATATTAAACGAAAAAGTCAATCTGATCAATCATTTCTCTCTTTACATGAACCAGTGCAGCAACGTCGAATTAAAAAATATGATTGAGCGCCATTTGCAGGCGGCAGTTCAATCTTACGACCGGTTAATCGCTTACACCCATGATTATAGCGCGGCATCCCAGGCTGCTCCTTCATGGCCGAACCAAACCGCAAACGTTCAACCCCAACAGATCGAATACGGTCTGCGGCAGCCGTCCCCCGTAACCCCGCAGATGCACGGGAATCTGAACGATGTCCAAATCGCCTGGGCCGTTTTGTTGTGCCACAAAAATTCGGCCAAAAACCAGATGGCGGCCGCTTTGGAATGCGCCGATCCCAACGTGAGACAAATGTTGCAGGATGGAGCGAACGCCTGCGCCCATCAGGCTTACGAGGTATTCCTGTGGATGAATCGGCAAGGGCAGTACCAGGTTCCGACGATCCAGGATCATACTGCCAAGACGTTTCTTCATTCCTATCAACCCGCCCAGCCGCAAATGCAAACCTCTTATGGACAGCAGGCCCAACAGCCAGTCCATCCTTACGCCTGACCTCGCCGCGAAACCTTTTCGATATTAGGATAAAAGAAATTTTGCAAATATACCCGGACATGATGGTGTTCCGGGTTTTTTTGTGTTTGAACATACGACGGAAAACAAACATTGAAGGGTGGCAGTGGCAGTCAAAGCATATCGGCATGCCGGGGAACATTTTATCACCTTGACAAGCTTTTTTCGTTAAAAATCGGAGCAAATTAATGGAGCAATCGGGAAGTGGAGAAATCGGGGACGGCCGGTTTGCTTCTCTGTCGATTTTTGCAGCTTTACGCCGGGAAATTTGGTATAATTTTGTTCATCTGACGGTTAAAGGAGGTTTTCATGACGGTCTCCAGGACATTAAAACATCAAATGGACCGCCGGAGAAGGAGGCGAAAATGGCGGAAAATTGGGGCCGCTTCCGCTGTTTCCTTATTGTTGGCCACGGTTTGTTTGGTTTCGTTATACACGTTATACACGTTCGGTCTGATCCCGGATCAGGAAAGCAAGGGCGGCGGTTTGAGTCCGGAGCTTCCGGGGGAAACGGACACGCCAGCCGGGTTGCAACTTCCGCCGGAGGCAAATGATCCGGAGACGGCAGAGCCATCGGAACAAACCGAAAATCCCGAAGAAGAACCAATACATAGCCGGGAGCCGGCCGACCGGCAACGGGAGGAAATTCTTTCGGATGCGGCTTCCGCCGACGAATCCGAAGCCAGGATGGAAATGGCTTTCGTAGGGGATGTCTTGCTGGGAAGCACGGTAGAGACGATCCTCCGACAACACGGGTTTCATTATCCTTATACGGAGGTAAGTGAGCGGCTGCAACGGGCCGATCTGGCCGTCGCCAATTTTGAATCGCCCGTCACCAAGCGGGGGAAAGCGCAGGAGTATCAGCTTTATGTGTACCGGACGTCCCCGGAAGCGTTGCCGGCGTTTGCCGAGGCGGGATTCGATCTGGTCAATCTGGCCAATAATCATGTGCTCGACTACGGCGAAGAGGGACTGTTCGATACTCTGGATTATTTGGACGAAGCAGGGATTCGGCGTGTCGGCGCCGGACGCGATGCCGACGAAGCCTACGCTCCGGCAATGGTCGAAATAAACGGGATCAAAGCGGCGTTTCTCGGATTCAACAGGTTCGTTCCCGACGCATCGTGGAAGGCGGGCAAAAATCATCCGGGCGTGGCCGAAACGTACAGCGATCGAAGGCCGCTCGAGGAAATCAGGAAAGCGAAGGATGAAGCCGATCTCGTGATCGTGTTGGTCCACTGGGGAGTTGAACGTAGCGACAAACCGGAAAACTATCAGATTCAATTGGCCCATCGCTACATCGATGCGGGAGCCGACCTGGTCGTCGGAAGCCATCCTCACGTACTGCAGGGCCTGGAACAATATAAGGGGAAATGGATCGCATACAGTCTCGGCAATTTTATTTTTACCACAAATCATGTAGCCTCCACACGGGAAACGGTCATCCTGGAAGCATCCTGTAACAAAACCGGAGATTGCGGCCTGAAAGTGACTCCCGTGTTTACCGAGTATGCAAAACCGGAAATGATGACCGGCGACAAAGCGGCCCATTTGCTTGCCCGGCTGCAGGATCTTTCATTCAGCGTATCCATAGCCGGGGACGGAACGGTACGGCCGGAACAGGCGGCAACGGCATCGCCTTAAAAAGTCATGACTGCACCGGTATTTACAACCAAGAGACAGGAGGTGAAGGACATGGACATGATCCGCAATATTTATTGCATTGGGCGCAATTACCGCGCGCATGCCGCCGAGCTGGGCAACGATGTGCCGGAAGAGCCGATGGTATTTTTGAAGCCGACCCATGCGCTGGTTCCGATGGACGGCCGGGACATTCTTTTGCCGGGCGGACGGGGGGAAATACATTACGAAGCGGAACTGGTTGTCCGGATCGCCAAACCTTGCACGCCGGGATGCCATCCCGATGACGTTATTGACCGGATGGCGCTAGGGGTGGATTTCACGTTGCGCGATGTGCAAAGCGGGCTGAAAGCGAAAGGCCACCCGTGGCTGGCAGCGAAGGGGTTTCTCGGTTCCGCTCCGCTTACCGCATTCCGTCCCTTTCCCGGCATCGGAAATTTGCTTACGACGGATTTCGTTTTGTTGAAGAACGGCCGGCAAGCGCAAGCCGGCAACGTATCGCGGATGATATTTGACTTGCGGAAACTGATCGATTTTATCTCGTTGCACTACGGACTGGGTCCGGGAGATATTCTTTTCACCGGCACTCCCGAAGGAGTGGGGCCTGTGGACGACGGAGACCGGCTTGAGCTCTTATGGGGAAATGAAGTCTGGGGCGAGTGTTCGGTGAGGCTGGTGTGATGAAAAAAAGGCTGTCCCTGTAAGCAAAGGTCGTTCCTTCGACTCACGGGACAGCCTTTAAGCTGCCGGCACAACCCCTTGTTTCAGCCAGGGCCCGGCGTTTCTTTTACTTCGTTAATTGCTCCATTTGATCCACCAACTCGTTAAAGACGCTCATCGCCTGCTTGATCGGTTCCGGCGACGACATATCCACGCCGGCCCGTTTTAAAATGTTGATCGAATAGTCGCTGCTGCCGCTTTTTAAAAATTCCAGGTAACGGTCGACGGCAGGCTGGCCTTCGTCCAGGATTTGTTTGGCAAAGCTGGCGGCCGCGGAAAATCCCGTAGCGTATTTGTAAACATAGAAGCTGTTGTAAAAGTGCGGGATACGGGCCCACTCCATTTCGATATCTTTATCCACGACCATGCCGTTTCCATGGTAAAGCAAATTCAGGTCATAGTACACTTGGCACAAAACATCCGGCGTCAGTGATTCTCCCGCTTCCGCCTTTTCGTGTATGATTTTTTCAAACTCGGCAAACATCGTCTGCCTGAAGACCGTCGTGCGGAATTGGTCGGCATAGTACGTGAGCAGATACAGCTTTTCTTTCGGGTCCGTCGTATTTTTCAGCATATAATCCATCAGAAGCGCTTCGTTTAACGTCGAGGCGACTTCGGCCAAAAAAATCGTATATTGCGCATAGCGGTATTTCTGGTTTTCATCGGACAGGTAGGAGTGGATCGCATGGCCCATTTCATGAGCCAATGTGAACATACTATTCAAATTGTCCTTATGGTTAAGCAGCACATAAGGATGCGTCCCGTAAGCCCCCCAGCTGTAGGCGCCGCTGCGTTTATTCGCGTTTTCGTAAATGTCGATCCATCCGCCGTCATAGCCTTCCTGCAGGATGTTCAAATACTTCTCGCCCAGAGGTCTCAAGCCTCTCTTGACGATTTCTTTGGCTTCGTTAAAAGTGATGTCCATTTTGAACTCTTCCACGAGCGGAGCGAACAGATCGTACATATGCAATTCGTCAACTTTTAGCAGCTTTTTGCGCAAATTCAAGTAACGGTGCAGGATCGGCAACGATTCGTGAATCGTGTTGATCAGATTGGTATACACTTCTTTCGGGATGTTGTCGCCGAATAACGACATTTCCAATGCGGAAGGATAGCGCCGGACTCTTGCGTAAAAAATGTTTTTGGTGACGTTGGCGTTTAGCGTCGCGGCCAGGGTGTTTTTGTGTTTGGCGTAGGTGGAATACATCGCCTTAAACGCGTTTTCGCGCACTTCGCGGTTTCTGCTCTCCAGAAACTGGATGTACCGTCCATGGGTCAGTTCCACCTCTTCGCCATCTTCGTTTTTCACGCTCGGAAATTTCATATCTGCATTGTTCAACATTCCGAAAATGGTGCCAGGCGCTTGCGACAGGTTGCCCACCTGGGCGAGCAAAGATTCTTCCGCTTGGGACAATACATGCGGTTTCTGACGGATCAATACTTCCAAACTGTGTTTGTAAAATTCAAGTTCCGGGTGGTTCAGCAAGGTTTGCAACTGTTCCTCGGACAAGCTCAAAATTTCCGGAGAAATGAACGACAAAGTTTCGTTGGCCTTGACATTCAGCTTGCTGGCCCGGTCGGATAACGCCTGGTATGTGGGGTTGGCCATGTCCTCATGGTGTTTCATATGGGCATATACGTACAGCCGTTCAATATGTAACGAAATGTCGTCCTCAAGCGCAAGGCATTGTTTTAATTGCACCGGATCGTGCAGCTTTCCCCGGTACTGTTTTATGTTTTCCATCATGTGTTGAACCTTGGCGTATTCATCGTCCCAGGCTTGTTGATTTGGAAACAGGTGTTCCAATTTCCACTGATTTTCCACGGGAACTTCCGATCTTAACGGAATGTGATTCATGGGAGTCCTCCTTGTCGTTGTAAGATCATTGCGGACTTTGAAATCCGCGCGCGCAGCGCCGGCCGTTGCCGGTGTCCATGATACCGCGATACAGGAGCAGATGAGCAGAATTGCCAAAGCAGCCGGGAAAGTTTTTGCCATTCCGTAAATTCTCCTTGCAAATTTTTCCCTAGTATGACCGGTTTTTTGCCGGATTATTTTATTTTCCGGCCGCTTTTATCGTTCTTCCGCAGGTCATGTCGGCATTGAGGCTTTCGATCCCTGTTGATGGTGCAAAACTATACGGCTTTACGTGAATGTTGCCTCCTGCACGCAAACCTCTTGTTTTCCATTCCTTGATCAGACAAAGAATTGAAGAGAAAGGAATGGAAAGCCAAACTCGACGGAAGGCCATCATTTCACTTTCTGACGATGTTGCACAATGAATCGACAGTCTCGCATTGGCGCTTATGCGGCTAACGGTAATTCAGCAAACTGTAGATGATCAAAACAAAAGCGCTGCTGACCATAACCAGGGCAATCAGGGCGAGCGGCCTTTTCATTCCCGGAGGCAAGGTGTCTTTTTTTAGAATGAGTATGGCAGCGAGAGAAAAGGATGCAATGACAAAAAGCAAAATCGATCCGGAATCGGCCAAGTACATCACCTCGGAACATGTTTATTTGCGCCATGGTCTGGCACACCGCCTCTGCAAATGCACAAAACCACACAAAACCAATTGCTTGGCGTTTTTGTCAATCAGGGAAAACGCCCAATGCGCGCCATGTTGATTGCCTGCGCCGCAAACCCCATACCGCGAAAGGCCGATTATGCCTTCCATACCATGTTAGTATGGTTCGCCATTTCCGGCCGAAATTCCTTCCGTGCGACAAATGAAGGCCGGCCTTGACGGCTTCCGGTCCTGCCGCATCCGCTCCCGAATGCAAAAAGGGGAAGCGCGCCGGTATGGAAACGTTCCGACGGGCGAAACCTAAAGGGGCCGGAATACGAGCCGGAATACGAAATCAAAAGGATGTGATGCGATATGGCAATAACCGCGGAACCGAAGCCCGAATCTTTGAGGGACGAAACCAAGCGGCAAGATTCGGGGTTAACGGTTGCCGAATTTATCGTCAGGCAACTTGCCGCATGGGATGTCCGCAGAATCTACGGAGTCATTGGCGATGCTAATTTATATGTATTGGACGCTTTGGCCAAACAGAACACCATTCAATATATAGCCTGCCGGCATGAAGCGGGGGCGGCGTTAATGGCTTCGGCGGAAGCGAAATTAACAGGAGGGCTCGGGGTCTGCCTGGCGACAAGCGGTCCGGGAATAATGAATTTGCTCAACGGCCTGGCCGATGCGGCGATGGACAGAACAGGCGTTATCGCCATAACCGGACAAGTGGCAAGCGGCGAAATCGGCACGCGGGCCAAACAATATATTGACCAGCAGCGGTTAATGAGCGCAATTACGGATTGCACGGAGATGCTCGTTAACGCCCAAACCTTGCCGGAGCTTATGAAAGCGGCGTTAATTGCCGCAAAGTCGGAAGGCAAGGTGGCCCATCTGTCGATCCCGCGCGATCTGTTTTCACAAAGAGTGCCTGGCGCGGTTGTGCCGTACCCGGAACATCTGCATCAGCCGCTGGACCCTCCCCGGGAAACGGTCCGGAAGGCGGTGAACATGCTTGCGGATGCCGAGAAGCCCGTCCTTTTGCTGGGACGCGGGGCAGAGGGGTGCGCGGCGGAAACCGTCATGCTTGCCGAAAGGCTTCACGCCGCTGTGCTGACGACGTTGCCGGCCCGTTCGCTCTTTCCGAATGATCACCCTTTGTATGCCGGCGTTCTTGGTCAGGCAGGCAGCGATCCCGCGGGAGCTTTGCTGGCGGACAGCGATCTTGTCGTCGCTGTGGGCGCCACCTGGTGGCCAGACGATTTCGTCCCGGCTGACGCACCGGTACTGCAAATTGACAAGGCGCCGGCACAGATCGGGCGGAACGGTGTGCTGAAGCTTGGCATCGTTGGCGATGTGCGGCGGCTGTTGCCGCAATTGCTTGACGGATTGGCCGCCGCTACGCGCGGGCGCGGCGCCTGGCGGGACCGTGTGACGAGGGAAACCGGGGAATGGAAGAAGCGGATCGAACAGGAGGCGGGCCTTGACGGAACCCCCGTTCCGCCGCAACGGGTGATTCAGGCGGTCTCCAAGGTAATTGCGCCTGATGCGGTCGTGGCTGTGGACACCGGCGATCATACGCTTTGGTTCGGGCGGATTTTTCAAGCCCGGCAACAGCAGATTCTCCTTTCCGGACGCTGGCGGACGCTCGGATTCGCGATTCCTGCGGCCATCGCCGCCCGGCTGGCCTGTCCTGAACGGCAGGCCGTGGCGATTTCCGGGGATGGCGGAGCCATCCAGACGTTCATGGAATTTTGCACGGCAGTCCAATACAACTGTCCCGTAGTCATCATAATATTGAACAATGGAGCCTATGCCATGGAGAAGAACCGGATGGAAGCGGGAGGGTTGGCAACCCTCGGCAGCGATTTGCAAAATCCCGATTTCAGCAAGGTCGCCCAAGCTTGCGGAGGACTCGGGTATCGGGCCGACAGCGGCGCACAATTGGACGATTGCTTGCGGCAAGCGTTGCGCGAGTCCTCGGAGCTTCGCAAACCGGCGGTGATCGAAGTGCTTACCGCCAATGCCAAAGTTCCCCATACCAAACTGTAGGAGTCCGGCCGGGACTCCTATAACTTTTGCCGCAGAGCATGAATATCCATGAATAAGGATTCAGATTTGGCCGAACGCCTTCATTAAGTTTTCCCATTCCTCTTCCTTGCCGGCAAAATTCTCTTTGGGAAATCGTTCGGATACCCAGCGCATCATGGCCGGACGCGAAAGAAACGTACGGCATTCCTCTCCCCATTGGTCGGAAATTTCCCGTAAAATCAGGCTTTTTCCGCTGACTTCGACGGTCATCATATTCCATTTGTCTTTCTTGTAAATCACGTGTTTTTTGGTTTTGTCGTTTTTCAACGTTTTTCCCTCGCTTTATTCTGTTTTGCCATGACTGAATGCCCCGATTGCTATGATTATTACTTTAGCCTGAATATCTTTGTATATCAATAAAGAACCGAAGTGTAACGAAAAAAGAACCAAGTGTGACGAAGTTCATGACATTTAGGATAGCACCACCTTTTTTGGCGGAATTGACCCGCAAAAACAAGTAACCGTTCTTTTGAGACTGTCGGCTAACTGTAAGTACACCCGGCACACTGATACTACCATAAACCACAACTGCAACTGTCTGGTGCGCAAACACGTTTAATAAAGCGTAATCATGTATGGATGTACGGAGAGGGATGAAAATGATGAAAAAAACGAATATCATACTAACAGATATAGTCATGTCGATGTGCTTATTCGGGCATTGCAACAACAGCAAAGATTAAATAAATCCGGAATTCCTTGTCCGGAATTGCTAACCGTCGAAAATAATGTTCTCCATTGTTTCTCCGATGAGATATTTATTATTATGCGGTTCTGCCCTGGAAAAATCGTTAAACCAAAAGACATCAATATCCATCAGATGTATGACCTTGGTTGCGTCACCGGAAAGATGCATCGAATATTAAACAACGGTTTTCTTAGTGAGTTAAATTTTACGCAGTTTATACCGCCCAGTCGCGAAGAAAGAATTTCTTATTGGATAAAGGTTTTGGACGAAGCAAAAAGTAATGGAAAAACAGATGATTTGTTAAGATTAGTAGTCTCTTTAAGACTTCTATGGTATTTGGAGTCTGTATGGTGGATTCATGCCAATATGGAACTTCATAATGAAGTCCAGGCACGATTTGCTGAAGAAATGACTTGGTTAGCTCAGAACGATGAACGACTTCCGATCATAGTCGGGGACTTATAGAAGTGATTTAAACTGTTTGTAGCAGCCATTTCTTGGCATATCAACATGTTCAAACGGGCAGGCTTATTTGTAAGGACCGTACAAGGACGAACACCTACGCGCCGTCTTAATTCAAACCGTAAGGATGATGAGAATGGTTCATACATCTGCAATAACGTTAACGATGAAACGTTCTTTTGATGTCTCCGCAGATAAAGTATTTGACGCTTGGCTGAACCCGGAAATGATGAGAAAATGGCTCTTCACGATGGAATCGACGAATAAAGTGGCAAAGAACGAACCTCGTGTCGGTGGAACGTGGGAAATTGTGGATCATCGCGGAGGCAAAGATTACAGGGCGATTGGCGAATACATAGAAATTGACCCGCCGAGCAAATTGGTGTTTACCTTTAGAATGCCGCAATTTAGCGACACAGAAGACAGGATTACAGTGGAATGCAAACCTCTTGAAAAGGGCTGCGAGATGACTTTCACACAAGTGATTGTCGTTCCTCATGAAGAAGGCTGGACTGAGGAAGACATTGAAAAAGCACTGCGTGAGTACCATGATAGTTCAGAATATGGTTGGAACTTAATGTTTAGCGTTTAAAGCAGTTGGTTGAAACCGGTAAAATTAATTATCCGTCATTCGACAGTTGAAGAAGAAATCCGCGACGGCATCGGATGGCGGGATTTTTTAAAATTGGCGTACATTTAGGCGATAAAGTGCAGGAGAACCGCGGCACGAATAATACATAATACATATTAACAAAGAAGAGCACGGGATAACAACGAAAGAGCACGGGCGCCCGTGCTCTTTTGATTTTCAATGAAACTGAAATTGTGCGGTATCTTATCAGCGGGTCCGTATCTCTTGGCCAACAGAAACAGGGGGCGTGGCCCTGTTCACGATATACGGAATACGGACATCGTCATCCGGATCCGTCCGCCTGCTTTTTTGGCGAATTTCTCTAGAAACCGACTTTTACCTGCACCAGATCGGTTATGCTGCCGTCGCGCGGACTGCGTGTGTATACCCATAATTCGCCGGTGCGGGTCGTAGGTTGCCGGTCAAACGGCAGTCTTGCGAAGAAATAACCGTAGGCCGGCCCTCCCTCTGTGGCTGTCGTCGCCCTTTCCCCGGATACGACGACATCGTTGTTGTCCCTGACTTGCAAAAGCACGTTGCCTTCGAACGCCCGGGCAAACCCTTCCGCCATAAAACCGCTGGAAACGGTGTCCGCCGGCAAGGGACGGATTACCACGATATTGCGTGAGGAAGGCAACGGAATGATGAGACGGTAACCGGGGTAGATCACATCGGGAGAAAAGCCCGCCCTTCCTTCGTTCGCATACAAAACGGCATTCAACGGAATTTGAAAATGTCTCGCTATGCGCGCGAGGGTGTCGCCGGAAGAAATTTCATAAGTGAACGCCGGAACCCATAACGGCTGGCCCACTGGAATGAAGTTGGGATCCCGGATCCCTCTGTTGATTCCGGCCATCAAATCCAAATGGGCAGAGAAGCGGAGTGCAATCCGGTAAAGCGTATCGCCTGGCGCGACAATGTAGATCGTACGGTACGGTTGCATGTGGGGAGCCGGTATCAGAAGAACCGTCCCGGGATAAATCAGATACGGATCCGTAATGGGGGGATAAACGGCATTGGCCCGCACAATGGCTTCCACCGTGCTTCCAAATTGCGCGGCAATCGAGTATAGCGTATCCCCTGGCCGTACCGTGTAAACGATATGAGTTTCGCGAATCACGCCCATCTAATCACATCCTTTACCAGGTTATCATGGTCAGTTCATGATATTCACCCGGTAGGCAAGTGGTGAGCGCGACAGGAAAAAGCCGAGAAAGCCCCGGGATTCCGGCTCATGGCGGAGAAGAGGAGGGGGATCGGAAGGCGGCGCCAAAAACCGGGCTTGGGTGAGGAAAATTTATAAGTTGTTTTCTGCACGGCTGAATGGTATAATGGATATACTCGCCAACGAATGGCGAACATTTTTAGGAGGTTGTTTACTTGAAAGGTACAGTAAAATGGTTTAACGCAGAGAAAGGTTACGGATTTATTCAAGTTGAAGGCGGAGATGATGTGTTCGTTCATTTCTCTGCGATTCAAGGTGAGGGGTTCAAGACCCTCGATGAGGGGCAAGAGGTTGAATTTGAGATTACTCAAGGCAACCGCGGTCCTCAAGCTGCTAACGTCATTAAGTTATAAGAATCACCTTTATCGGGCTTAATTAAGATAAGCGTATACGATGGAAGGTTGAGTTTCTGGCCGTTTATCGTATTGACCGGAATCGGATCGTTGATATCGGCAGAATGCGCTCGGCGTGATCCGAGCCTTGTAAATAGTGTCATAGCAACTGGAAAAACAGCGCTGGGATTTTCTTCCGGCGCTGTTTTTCCGTTCTTTGCCGCCGGTCCGGTATTGTGCGGGTGGCGAACGGACTTTTTCGTCAGAGCATTTTGCCGCGGCTGAAAGATTGTTGCCCCGTTTCTTTGAACGGTGTTTCCGCGGTAGCTCTGAGAACGTACAAAACGACGGACAATTCTGCGGCAAATCCCAGCGATTGCGCCAGCGCGCCGATCATCCCGTTCCATCCGGGAAGGAAGAAGACGAGCGCAAACAAGGCAAGCAGCGTAACCAGCACATTGGCCGCTTGCGAACGGACCATAATTTTCGTTTGTCCCCGCAACATGACGATTCCGTTACAGAAATCAAGCCAGGGAAAAATGAAATTCATCAGCATGAAGATCCGCAAAGCATGCAAGCTCTCCGTCATTAACGGAGTGCCGGCCTTCACCCCCATCACATGCTGCAATACCCAGGGACCGATCGGGGTGTAGGCGAGAACGCCGACGAGTATGGCCGGGAAAAAGCCCATGATCAAGGCGAACCGGCGAACGATGCGGGAGTCGGCGCGGTAAAAATTTATGACGATCTGGTGCATATAGGAAAAGAAGCTTTGCATGAGCAAGGCCAGATTGTAAGCCAAAGCATAGGAGGAAACGGCCAGTTCCATATTCGCTGTTTTGCCGAACATGGCGTTGATGAACGGGCCGATGATAACCGACAAAAACGAAGAATAAACGAGAGGCCGGTAAAATTGGAAAATTTGCCGTTTGTGGACAATGTCGTGGCCTTGCCGTTTCTCCGGAATGACATGTCTGATCAGCGAACGTCCTTCCAGGAAACTGACCGCGCATTCGATCACCATGCCGGTCAGAAAGACGATGGCCCCTGCCGCGGCGCCGGTTACGCGCCCGCTGTTCATAAAATAAGAAGCCACCAGATACATGCCGATGATCCGGATGATCATGCCGATCGTGAGCCACTTCGTGCGCAAATTAAAAATAATAATGCCCTGGTACAGGCAGCGCAGGCCGGAAAAAATACTGACAAACATCAATACGCGAAAAGCGCTTAAAATTTCATTCAACAACGTTTCGTCAACGCCGAACAAATAAAGAAATATCCATTTGCCGAGCGGTGTGTAGCTTATGACCAGACCGAAAACGAAACTGCCGATCAATACATACAGGGCAATGGACGACATTGCCCGGAACGAAACGCGGTCCCTGACCAGCGCGGAACAAGTTTGGCGCAAGAGTACGGCCGGCCGTTCGATGATGCCCGCCAGACTCATGGCAATCGAGTAGCTGGCAATGACCAGTTCAGGATTGTAGGACCGGGTCAACGTTGCGTTAATGATCACATGCGAAATCATGACCAGGCTGGAGGCGGTCCCGAGCGGGATGAAAAAGGCGAACAATTGTGACATCTTGATCCTGGAATCGGCGGGTAAGTTCATCTGGCAGTCTCCATTTTTGCAACAGTCTCCACATTTACTTCAATAATCGTCTCGACATTCATCATACACCGATTTGAAACTTTTTCAAATCATGTTTGGCGGCAAATATCGGGATGAAACGGAAGAAAAACGGCCCCGCCGCGCATTAAGCTTCGCTGCTTTCCAAATCCCGGCGGCCAGGGTAGCGCTCGGCAAGAAAAACGTGGTACATTAAAAGGAGATGCGAAACAAAAGGGAGAAACGAAGCGAAGAAAGGGCAGGGAATGAAGTTGTCGTGCAGATTCGTTTACGATGAACGTTTGGATTTGCCTTTGCCGCACATGGAAAAGCCGTGGGAGCAAGTGCCTTACCGGGAGCGGATTCAAATTTTGCACAAGTGGGAGCAAATCCGAGGGTTGATTCCCGAACGGATCAAAAAGCTGGAGCAGCAAATTATGATCAAACAAGAGCGTTTGCACAATGAAGAAGATTTCCGGGAAGCGTGCCGGATCAACGATCAGATTTCCGATCTGGCCAGCCGTATTAACGATCTTCAATTATGGTTCAGGGTCAATCAAGGCGTGGATGACGACAATCCCCGCCATCCATAGCCACAGAGCATAGATTCATCAAACTATAGATTCATTAACCTGGGATTCATCAACCTGGTGAGTAAAGGAGCATGGTAACGTGGATGAAATCCGAAACATTGCGCGTAAATTGTTCGCGTATGAACCCCATCTTTATCCCGAGGATATTTGGGACGAGACGCTGGAAGCACGGATCGACCGCCTCAAGCCGGAAGCGCAGGATGTAAAAGACTGGAACACATCGTATGCGATGGCGGTCAAATCCGGTTTGTACTTATGGAACCAGAGTCTGGACAAATCCCATACGCTTTCGCAAGGCATCCATCATGTAACGGGCAGCTACTGGCATGGGATCATGCATCGCATGGAAGGCGATTATAGCAATTCCAAATATTGGTTTCACCGTGTCGGGGACCATCCGATATTTTCGGAGCTGCACTCGCGGGCCCGTCAATTGCTGAGGGATATGCGGTCTTCCGAACCGGTAAGGCATGAGCGTGTCAACGCCTTATTGGATCAATTGGAAAACTCTTCCCGTTGGCAGCCCTATGTGATGATCGACTGCGTGGAATTGCAGGTCACTTTGGCGCGGGACGAGCGTGCGGACGCCATTTTGCGTGCCGTTCAGCGGCTGGAATTGGAGTTGCTGCTGGACTATTCGTATGCTCAAAGTTTTGGGGGATCGTTGTTTGATGCCGTTTAGCAAGCACAAGCGACTCGTCCCGCAAAATCCGTTACGGTTAATGTATTGTGTCTATAAATACGTATTGCCCGAAGTCGGAGAACAGCTGAATAAGTGGCGGGAACGGGCGGAGCGGATTCCCGACCCCGAATTGAGAAAGCAAGCCCTTGCTTCGATTCGCGCCAAGCGGTTCCATTGCCAGGGAGGAGCCGTCTATGCGGCGGCCAATTTGCCGCAGCGGCATGTGCTGATTCCGCTGATCGTGGCGTTTCAGACGATCAGCGATTATTTGGACAATTTATGCGACCGCAGCACCTCTTTGGATCCGCGGGATTTCCGCCAATTGCATCAGTCGATGCTGGATGCTGTAGATCCGGAGGTGCCGTCCAGCGATTATTACGCTTTTCGCAACGAATGGGATGACGGAGGGTATCTGCAAGCCCTGGTGGAGACATGCCAGGCCTGTATCCGCATGCTGCCTTCCTACCATCTGGTTTATGCCGTCATTCGGGAATGGGTCGGATTGTATTGTGACTTGCAGGTTTACAAGCATATACGCCACGATTTGCGGGAAAAGGAATTGATGAAATGGTGGAATCTCCACCGGCGCCACTATGACGGATTGCGCTGGAACGAGTTTGCCGCCGCCACGGGATCTACGCTGGGCGTCTTCATGCTGTTTCTCATGGCTACCGACAGGACGCTGCCGTGTTCAGCGGTGGAGGATGTGCGCCGGGCTTATTTTCCCTATGTGTGCGGTTTGCACATTTTGCTGGATTATTTGATCGACCAGGAGGAAGACCGCACAGGCGGGGACTTGAACTTTTGCCATTATTACGGCAATATGGAAACGACCGCACAGCGGATCGCTTATGTGGCCGAACAGGCCCGCCGGCGCATCACCCGGATCGAACATTCGGCCTTTCACCGGATGATTATTGAAGGTTTGCTTGCCCTTTATTTATCCGATCCGAAGGTGAAAAATCAGAAGGAGGTCAATGTGGTTTCCAGGCGGTTGATGAAAAATAGCCCTTTGACCCGTCTGTTTTTCTGGATGAACAGCGTTTGGATTCGCAAAGCCCTCTAATTGGAATTCAAACCAAGTCATTTTGAAGTTGGGAGTGGTACAAATTGTCAGTGAAATCGATAGCTGTGTTAACGAGCGGGGGAGACTCGCAAGGAATGAACGCTGCGGTCCGTGCAGTCGTGAGAAGCGGAATCTATTACGGTTTAAAAGTTTATGGCGTCCAGCGCGGGTACCAGGGGTTGATTCATGACGATATTCGCGAGATGGATCTGCGGAGTGTGGGAGACATTATCCAACGCGGAGGAACGATCCTGCAGACTGCCCGTTGCAAGGAGTTTACCACTCCGGAAGGTCAGCGCATCGGAGCGGAAAATTTGCGCAAGAGGGGCATCGACGGACTGGTCGTCATCGGCGGCGACGGTTCTTATCAAGGCGCTTACCAACTGCAGAAGTTGGGCATTAAAACGATGGGACTGCCGGGCACAATCGACAACGATATTCCGTTTACCGACTTTACCATCGGTTTCGATACGGCCGTAAGCATTGTCGTCGATGCGGTCAACAAGTTGCGGGATACGATGACATCCCACGAACGTTCTTCGGTCGTCGAAGTCATGGGACGCCATTGCGGCGATATCGCTTTGTATGCCGGGGTGGCGAGCGGCGCGGAAACGATCCTGGTGCCGGAAGTGAAATACGATCTGGATGAAGTGGCAAAACGGATGAAAGTCAATTTCGATTCCGGCAAACGGCACAGTATCATTCTGGTGGCGGAAGGGGTCGGAAAAGGCGAGGAAATTGCCAGAGAAATCACGAAACGCAACGGCATTGAACCTCGTGTTACGGTGTTGGGCCATATCCAGCGCGGCGGCACGCCCACACACAATGACCGGGTGCTGGCGAGCCGGTTGGGCGACTTTGCCGTACGCAAGCTTATCGCCGGCGAATCGGGCAAAGCTTGCGGCGTCATCAACAACGAACTGGTGGCAACGGATATTGAACTGGTCGTCAAAACGAAGAAAAAATTTAACATGGAGTTATACGAACTGGCTATGCGCTTATCGCAATGATGGTCCATGACGGTCATTCATAAGGGCCAACGGCGGATAATGGTCCATGACAACGTTCAATGATAATGGTCCATGATAACGGCCAATGACGGAACTGTTCATGAACAAGGCGATCCCCCTCCACGCCGGAAACCGGGAATCCTGAATGTTGCGCAGGGTCCCGGTTTCGGAAAGGTATAAAACACCGCCGGCAACATATCCGCATGTTTTTCCCTTTCCTGATTCATCTATTCTTCCTAGCCGCATAAAAGAGAATGTTCGCTCTTTTTGACATCATTTTTTGCGGAATTCCGTCTCTTCTCTTTTTGATGAAAGTAATGTACGATTAAACTTGCTGCTGTAGAAATCTGTGAAAAAAGAGATTAGCGCAGAAACAGAAAAAGGGAAGAGAGAAGCCATTATGCGAAAACAGCTCAATATCCTTCGGGGAGTCAATTTCACGTATTATTCGACGCAAGCCGTCCTGACGCCATTTTTGCCGATCTATTTCCAACTGCAAGGATTTACCCCCGCCCAGATCGGCTTGCTGATGATGATCGGCCCGTTTGCCGCGACGTTTGCCCAACCTGTCTGGGGATATGTAAGCGACCATTTCCAGACCACGAAAAAAATCATCATTTTGCTATGGTCATTGGCGTTGATTTCCAGTGTAGGATTGTTTGAGACGAGCGGATTTCCGGCGGCGTTGACGTTTATTACGCTGCTTTATTTCTTTGTGCAGCCGTCCGTGCCGATTTTGGACAGCCTGACGATCAAGACGGCCATCGCCGCCAAGGTTCCTTACGGTTCGATCCGCCTCTGGGGATCCATCGGGTACACGGTCGTCGCTGTAGCTTCGGGCAGTCTCATCGCGTATATCGGCGGGGTTTCCAATATTTCCTATCTTTATTGGGCTGTATGGATTTTTCCCATTATTTTGCTGTTTATCATGAAAGACGAAAGGTCGGCTGGCCAGCCGATTAACTTCAAGTCGCTGCAAATCATACTGAAAAACAAAAAGTTTATGTGGTTTTTGGGTCTGGTATTTATCCTGTGCGTTCCGCACCGGATGAACGACGGATTAATCGCGCTCTATCTGGATGAAAAAGGAGCCTCGAGCACGATGATCGGCCTGGCATGGGCGTTGGCGTCGCTTAGCGAAGCGCCGGTTTTCGCCATGGTCGGCCGATTGTTGAAACGTTATCATGAATTGGCTTTGATCGGGATCGCCGCTTCGGTCTACGTGCTCCGCTGGCTTCTTGTTGCATCGATCAACGATCCGTTGGCGCTTACGGTACTGCAGCTCATGCACTCCGTCACGTTCGGCCTGTTCTGGATCGTGGCGGTGCAATACGCGGTCCGGCTCGTGCCGGAAAATCTCCGTTCCACCGGGCAATCCTTGCTGTCCGCCGTGTTTCTCGGAATGGCCGGAATCACCGGCGGGGTCATCGGAGGTTGGATCAACGGAAATTGGGGCGGCGCGGCCATGTATTATTTCGCTTCCGCCGTATCGTTTGTAGCGGCCCTATTGTTTTTGTCCACGCATTTTTATTACCGGCGGAAGAATATATAAGCGGCAAAAAAGGAGACTGCCGATTCATAGTGCTTTTCCATTCCTTACCTCTCAAAATCTTTCTTGAATCAAGGAATGGAAAACAAGATGTTTGAGCAGAGGAAGGCAACATTTTCTCTTGAAGCGGTATATTTTCGCACCATCAACAGTGAATCGACAGCTCAAAAAAGACGCCTTCTTCATTGAAGATAGGCGTCTTTTTGATGATGAGAAATGCTGAACTGGACGATTTCCAGGACATCTTCCGCCTTAAGCGAATGGATTCCGCCGCGCAGAACAATGTCGGAATCAAGCTCCTTCTCCTTAAGAAAAGGATACAATTCCGGAGTGAATTTCATAACAATCGTCGATAGTTTGACCGTTTCCATAAACACATCACCCTTTCCATCGTCATTGGACATGCGAAATGGAGTAACGTATTACAGAAAGCAGAAGCAATCACCAGAATGCAATGAAATTACTCTATCGTCCATTGTAACATAATCTGATGACATTTTGTTTGGGATTTTTATCCCAAATTTTTACCTTCGCCTCGAGAAAGAACCGATCCTCACTTTGGTGCGGGGCTTGCCGAGTTTTTTGTAGGAAGGGGTTGAGCCGTCGTTTTTCCGGATATGGGAACTGTTGTAAGATTTGTTGCTTTTTGTCGTGTACGTGCCGAATGTTCCGGATGAAGACGCGGCCGGCCCGGAAGGAATGCCCTGGTCATTGGCAGAGGAGAGGCCGGGACTTTCCGTTTTTCCCGCTTTGGTTGTGAAACTGCCGGTGCGTTCGCCCGTAACCGGTTTGCCGGTTTGCCCGGTTTCCGTTTGCTTATTGCTTTGGCCCGTACCGGGGAACGCGGAAGGGGATCCGCGGACATCCGCGGGGCTGTTGTTCCGCTGCCAGTCTCCCCCGAACAACGAATGCAGCAAGGCAGCCGTTAAATAACCTTCCAGGAAGGAGGAATCATAATGCTCTTTGGCGTACTCCGGCGAACTGATTTCGACCAGAGTGTCGGCATCGTTCTCCGGATCCTTCTGGATATGAACGACGGCATGATCATAGACAAGGAACATTTGTTCCGGGGATGGATCGCTCATTTCCAGCGGCTTATACCGCGATGACAATTCTTCGGCTACCGCGGGGACGTCCTTGTTCTCGACGACATACATTTTCGCCGCGTCTTTTCCTTTTCCCCGGACGTCGACGAGCGTATAATTTTCCTTTACATAGCTGCCTACGCTGGAACAACCGACCAGAAGCGAAAAGATGACGATCCAGGAAATCCACGCCGGCCAGCGCTTCATATGATCAACTCCTTAGCTGGGCTATGCCTTCATAAAACTCACCTGGGTTGCAGGCGTACGTTCCCCTTGCATGGCGACAAATTTTCCGTCTTGCCATTGCAGAAAAAAATAGCTGTCTTTCGTTCCGAAATATTTCCAGATCATCACTTCATCGCCGTTGCGAAAATCGGTGTCGCCTTCGACCCGGGTTATATCATTGCGCTGGCTTTCCAGTTCGTAAAGAAACTGTCCGTCCACTTCCAGCCGGGTCGGCACATTGGCGGGATCGTCCAATCCCCCTTCCAAAATTTTGCACAGAAAACATTCGTATTCCCGTCCTTTTTCCACGATGAGACAAGAAATCTCAAGACCGTTCCTTAAATAATAGGCAAAACGGTGGGGAGGAAATCCGCGGTCGAAATAAGTCACTTTACCGGAAACGACATATTCCTCCAGATCGACCTGGGCGATATCTCCGACTTGCGTGTCCTCAAACGGATTATGGCGGGGTGTTTGAGGATGCGGACGATTGCTTTTTATAAAGGATCGAATGCGCTTGATGATCGACATGGCCAACGCTCCTTGTGTCTTTCCTCTTGAAAGTATATACGAAGTGGAATTCATCAAGTTTCGTTCCTTCGTGTCACGCATTCAAAATATCCAACATGGCGTACTGGAAAATCGTATTCCATTTATGATATACTACTAAGGATATTCTCAAGTTCGGGAGTGTTTTCCTGTATGGAGGGAAATGCTTTTTTGTTTCGCGAGGCAGCCGGTCATTTCCCGGAAAAACACGGTTGTTAACCGGCGCGTGCCGGATCGATAAACACAATCCCGTTTAAGGGGATACCGAAAAAAGATTTCAGCGTCCAGCGCTGAAAAACACAAGTTTGACCCATGATAGAAGGAGAATGAAGCATTTGAAAACATTCAACGATTTTGGTTTGGAACCGAAAGTTATGCGAGCAGTCATCGAGATGGGGTTTGAAGAGCCGACGCCGATCCAGGAGAAGACCATTCCTCTGGCCATGGAAGGCCGCGATTTGATCGGTCAAGCCCAAACGGGAACGGGGAAGACGGCGGCGTTCGGGTTGCCGCTTGTCCATAAAATTTCTTCCAACGAGGATAGGATTGTGGCCCTGGTAATGTGCCCCACCCGCGAGTTGGCGATCCAGGTGGCGGAGGAAATCGGAAAGTTGGGAAGATTTAAAGGCATTCGTTCCCTGCCGATTTACGGCGGACAAGATATTGCCAAGCAAATACGCGCTTTGAGGAAAAAACCGCAGATTATCATCGGCACCCCCGGACGGTTGCTTGACCATATCAACCGCAAAACCATTAAACTGGACGATGTGGAAACCGTCGTTCTGGATGAGGCGGATGAAATGCTGGACATGGGGTTTATGGACGACATCCAGACGATTCTCGGACTTGTTCCGGAACGTCGCCATACCATGTTGTTCTCGGCGACGATGCCGCCCAACATTCAAAAGCTGGCTCAGCGGTTTTTGCGCAACCCCGAACATGTATCCGTGGTGCCTCGCCAGGTCAGTGCGCCTCTCATTCAACAATCGTACATTGAAGTGCACGAGAAGGAAAAATTTGAAGGCTTGTGCCGTCTTTTGGATATGGAAGCTCCTGAACTTGCGATCATATTCGGACGGACGAAACGCCGCGTGGACGAATTGACCGAAGCCCTGCAAAAGCGCGGATACTCTGCCGAAGGATTGCACGGGGACTTGTCCCAAAACCAGCGCGATACCGTCATGCGGAAATTTCGCGACGGCAGTATCGATGTGCTGGTTGCGACCGACGTCGCGGCCCGCGGACTGGACGTGTCCGGCGTCACGCACGTGGTCAATTTCGATTTGCCCCAGGATCCGGAAAGCTACGTGCACCGCATCGGGCGTACGGGGCGGGCCGGAAGGGAAGGGACGGCATGGACGTTTGTCACTCCGCGGGAAATTGACCACCTGCATTTTATTGAGAAGGTCACCCGGCATAAAATCGCGCGGAAACGGCTGCCGAGCATTGCCGAAGCGATGGAAGGCAAGCAGAAAATTACGGCAGAGCGCATCATCGAAGTCGTGCAAAATGAAGGGCACAACGAATATAAAGGGGTGGCGATCCAGCTGCTTGAACAATATGATTCCGTCCATCTTCTGGCGGCTGCGCTCAAGCTGTTGACCGGGGAGAAGAAAAATGTGGAAATTGAACTGACCCCGGAAGAACCGATCCGCGCCAAAAAGCGCCGCAACGATGTGCGCGCCGCCGGCCGCCGGATTTCTTACGGATCGAACGATCGCCGCGGGGACCGGCATGGGGAATCCCGCCCTTACCGGGGAGGCAGAAACCAGCGTGACCGCCGCGAATACCAGCGCGATCGCCGCAGCAGCGGCTATGACGGACGCGATTCCACCCAATAACCTTTACACTTTGCCAATCGGCTAATCGCGAAAATGATGCAAAAAGGACTGCGTTGGTAAGGACGAAACCTTACGCGGACCAGTCCTTTTTGCATTTCAAGAGTTAGTGTAAACTTATTGTGGGCAAAGGGATAGCAAAAAGGGCCTCTTCTTGGTAAAGTGAAGTCACCACAACTACCACAAATACCAAGGAGAGAACCCTTATGTCTCATCATACTACGAATGCGCAGACTTTTAAAGAACTGGAAACCACCCTATTTCGCCTGCTTCAGGCAGAATTTGCAACGCTGATGGCTCATGTATTGGAGGA